>Ga0209340_1001609_pt1 | contig 15429 bp, 12 predicted proteins | sample EPASupsiteSAE323_FD_187266 | JGI IMG/M metagenome (GOLD analysis project Ga0209340, IMG submission 187266) | Bioremediated contaminated groundwater from EPA Superfund site, New Mexico - Sample SAE3-23 (SPAdes) (version 2) | ecosystem: Environmental > Aquatic > Deep subsurface > Groundwater >... | reverse complement strand
GAACAGTCCAACATAGAGCCCAACAGCCCGTACTCGGCATCCAAGGCAGGCGGCGACATGCAGGTGCGCGCGTTCGTGCAGACCTACGGCGTTGATGCAAAAATCACCCGCTCGTCCAACAACTACGGCCCCTACCAATACCCTGAAAAAATCATCCCGCTTTTTGTCACCAACCTCATACAGAAAAAGAAGGTCCCGCTTTACGGCGACGGACTGAACGTGCGCGACTGGCTTTACGTGGTGGACAACTGCAAGGCAATAGACCTGGTGCTTCGCAAGGGAAAGAAGGGCGAAGTGTACAACATTGGCGGCAGCAACGAACGCACCAACCTTGAGATTACGATGAGCATACTCAGGCTCATGGGCCACTCCGGCACTGATGCCGAAAAGCAGATTGAGCGCGTAAAGGACAGGCTCGGCCACGACCGCCGCTATTCAGTTGACAGTACCAAGGTAAGCAAACTCGGTTGGAAGCCGCAGATGACCCTTGACGAGGGGCTGAAACAGACCGTCGAGTGGTACATAAGAAACGAGTGGTGGTGGAAGCCGCTGCTTGCAAAGAAAGGCTGAAAACAAATCCAGCTCCCGGCTTAAAGGGCAGGACACCAGGTTAATGCGAAGATGGCAAGAAAACTCAAGGTAGTGCATTACTTCCGAAGCTACGGCCACAACGGCGGCGGAGTGGAGACGCACATCCAGACGCTCTGCGCCTCGCTGAAAGGCAAGGTCTCTTCCAGCATAATCTGCGACAGGCAGGCAAGGCTTCCGGTTTTTGAGAAAAGACCCGAGGCTGACATTTACAGGGTCGAGCCGGGCCGCGACGCCGGCCGCATACTCACAAAGACCTACGACCTTCTGGTCAACGAGTACCTGCGCGAAAAAAGCCGCGCGAGGATTCTTGAAAAGCTGGACTGCGACGTGTTGCACGTCCACGGCCCCCTGTCCTATTCTGGCACGGTAGTCAGCGGGCCCGCATTCTACCCGTTCTACGGCATGCAGGCTTGGAAAAAGGCGCGCTGCCCGAAAGTTATGACGTTCCACGGCCTGCCTGAAAGCGTGCTCAAGGAAAAATACCCCTCGCCGCTGTTCTTCCCGTTCTTTGACCTGTGGAAGGGCATCGAGCGCAAAAACGTCGCCGACTCCAAGAAGGTAATCTGCGTGGACAAGTACGTCTACGAGGAGATGAGGTCGCGAAAAATCGAGGCGCAAAAGTTCGAGTTCATCCCAAACGGCATAGACACCAGGGCGTTCCGGAAGACCAAACAGCAGGCTGCGGTTGCACGGGTTGAAAGTAAGTTCGGGATAGACCTCGGCAGTCCCGACGCCGTGTTTTCGTGCGTCAACAGGCTTGGCAAGGACAAGGGAACCGACCACGTTTTGCGCATGGCGCCAAAGCTGGAGGGCGACTTCAAGTTCATCTTCGCAGGAGAGGGGCCGTTCCGCAAGCAGGTCGAAGCGCTCTGCAAGAACGACAGCCGATTCGTATTCTTGGGAAACGTCAGCCTTGACGACGTGCCCGCGATAATCTCCGCAAGCGACTACGCGGTGAACCCGGCGGTGCACCAAGGGGCGCTGCGCTCCAACATCGAGGCAATCTCGTGCCACGTGCCGGTGATTGCGTACAACATAGGAGACCGCTACCCCGTTGAGGAGAACAAGACGGGGTACCTGTGCGATGACGAGGAGAAAATGGCGGGAACAATCAACGCCGCTGCAAGGGGAACGCTGCAACGCCCGGACGGCTTCGACGCCAACTGCAACCGGGTCGCAACGCAGTTTGACATCGCAAACATATCAAAGCGCGTCCTCGGAGTCTACAAGGACTGCGCCTGATCACTGCTTTTGAAACGCCGTACGGGAGCACGTACCGCCCTCGTGAAATACCTTTAAAACAACCAAAAACAAAGTTGAAGTTATATGAAACAAATAAGGCAGGCTGCTGTGCTTTGCGGAGGCTTCGGCACCAGGCTGATGCCGCTTACCGCGGACAGGCCCAAGCCGCTCATCAAAGTCGGAGGCAAGCCGATGCTTGAGCTGGTCATCTCGCGGCTGCGCAAGAGCGGCATCACAAAGGCGGTGATGCTCACCGGATACAAGGCCGAGATGATAGAGGAGCACTTCGGCAACGGCTCGAAATTCGGGATGGAGATAGAGTATTCAGTTGAAAAAACCGCGCTAGGCTCTGCTGGCGCGCTTCACCAGGCGCAGGAGCTCCTTGACGACGACTTCTTCGTGTGCAACTGCGACACCATATGCAACCTCGACTTCAGGAAATTTTTCTCGCACCACATAACAAACGCCGGGCTTGCCACGCTGCTCTTTGCGCCGGTGCACGACGTCGAAAGGTACGGCATCGCCGAGCTTGACGCGCAGGACCGCGTGATGAAGTTTCTGGAAAAGCCCAAGCGCTCGGAGACCAAAAGCAACCTTGCAAGCCTGCAGATGTTTGCGCTTGACAAGAAGATATTCGAACGCGTGACAAAGGACACTTTCAGCATGGAACGCGAGATATTCCCGGGCCTTTGCCCTGAGAAGAAAATCTTTGGCCAGGAACTGCCCAGGGGATGCGAGTGGGTGGACGTGGGCACGCTTGCTGACCTGCAGAGGATAGACGCAGAGATTGCCGCAGGAAAGCACAAGTGGCTCCTTGACTGAAATAAGATTGCCGCGCGTCGGGGCGCAAAAGGGGAATTCAAGACTATTTTTTTCCGATGCCCAGCCAGAGCAGGCCAGTGCAGTCGACAAGCAGTTCCATTGCCCTGCACAAAAGCATTGCAGCTGCGCACGCCGGGGACGCTGCGAAAAGCAGGCCCGAAAACACCGCAGTGCCGACCCCTTCCTGCACGCCCAGGCCTGCAATCGAGAGGGGAATGAAAGTAAGCCCGGTGACTACTGCCATCACAGCTGAAAATAGGATGATGGTGTCAAGGCCAAACCCGATCGGGAGCAGGGCGTTGAATACGCACAGCCATCCAAGGCCGCGCAGCAGGGTGCCGATGCCTGAAAGCGCAAGCGAAAAAAACAGCGTGTCCGCGCCGAGCCCCTTGGAGTGCACTGCATCATAGGCCTGCGAGAGCTTTTCGCCCAAAACCGGAATCAACTTGAGCAGCTGGGAGGCAAACGAGTTGCGTATCGAAAGCGCGATTACGGCAAGAAGCGTCGCTGCCGAGATTGCGAAGGCGATTGCTACGTTCTGTCCGAACACAAGTGGCGCGGCAACAAGCGCAAGGAACGCAAGCGAAAGCGCGCGGAACAGAAAGTCGAATGCTAGGCCCACTCCGAGAATCCTTCCGCTCTGAGCGGGCCGCACGCCTTGCTTTCCGAGGATTACCGCAAAGTACGCGTAACCCACCCTTCCGGGGGTGACGTCGGAAAGGATGAGGGAGGAAAGGTGCGCCTTGGTGAATTGCCAGAGGGAAACCCGGAAGCCGAGCTTGTCCGAAAGCACCTTGTACCTTGCTGCGGTGACTGCGATTACTCCGACGTAGCAGGCCATCCCGAGGGCGATGAGCCAATAGTTAGCACCTGCAAGCGCAAAGAATATTGCAGAAAGGTCCACTTGGGAAAACAAAAGCCACGCAAGAGCTATGAGGATTGCCGCGTTAGCGATTACGAAAAGTGATTTGCCGCGGTCCATTTCCAAAAGCACGCATTACAGTTCAAGCCCGGTTTGCAAAATTCAGAACAGCTCTCGGTAGACCTTCGCATAGCAGTCGGCAGTAAGGTCCCAGGTGAAATATTTCTTCACGCGCACCCTGCCCGCCTTGCCCATCTTGGCCATCCTGTCCTCGTCTGAGAAAAGCTGGCTGATTGCAAGGTAGAGGCCCTCGGAATCCTTGGGGCGGACTAATATGCCGCAGTCCTTGGTGACTATCTCGGGGATTCCGCCCGCAGTTGTGCTTACAACCGGCTTTTCTGCTGCCATCGCCTCGCAAATCACCATGCCAAAAGGCTCCCATATAGAGGGCAAAACGAAGGCGTCGCAGGCGGAGTAAAGCTGCGCAAGCTCGCGCTCGGTAATCTTCTCGTCAATAATCAGGATGTTATCGGAATAGCGCGGGTCTAGCTTTGCCATTTTCAGGAGGGGAAGCATCGTGCCCTTCCCAAGAACCACCCAGACAAACGACTTGTCGCGCTTTGCAAGCTTCTTGACCGCATCAAGCAGGTACTGGATTCCCTTCTGGCGCTCAAGCCTGCACACCGTAAGCAGGACCTTCTTGTTTTTCAGGCCGTACTTCTTTCGCATCGCATCGCCCGAGACTTTCGGGGTGTAGACTTCGGTGTTCACGCCGTTGTAGGACACGCTCATCTTGCTTTTGAACTTCCTTGGCGCGGTTATGTCAAGCGTGTTCTGGCTCACGCCGAAGATGTGGTCGCACTCGGACATTATCTGCACGCCGCTGGTGCGGTCGTAAAGCGTGCCCAGGAAATCGGTGGTGGGGTTGATGCCCTTGGTGCGGGCGTTGTGAAGTGTGAGGCACAGCCCCTTTTCCTCCTCGTTTATTGCATTCGCATCAGCTGGCGAGTAGAAGAACCGGTTGTTTATGTGGAATATGTCCTGCTTTTTGCACTCGTCCAGTATTGCCTTGCTCATCATGGGCGCAATCGCTATGGGCGGCGGAACCGGCGAGTAGGGCGGGAGGGTGTCGGTGTAAAAGAGGGTGTCCACGCGCTTGACTGAAATGCCGTCAATCGTCTCGTGCTTTTTGTTTCCCGGAATGCGCGAGCACAGCACGGTGACGTCAAAACCCCTCTTGGCAAGCCGCAACCCCACCTCGTGGATGTGCTTTTCGGTCCCACCCTGGTAGGGGAGAAAGAACGGGTTGAGCAGGCAGATTCGGGACATAAATAACTACAATGGATTGGAAGAAGCTGAATAAAAGCACGGCGGGCACGATGCCCAAAAACCAAAAACAGTTTAATAAACGAAGAATCGAAAAGGATACGATGGCACGGGCAACCTCGGACATGAGATGGAAACAGCTTGGGAGCATAAGTGCCATCCCAGTTGTCAAACGGAACTCGCTTACATACCTAAAAGACAGGCGCACTACTTTTTGGCCTGAGACGCTGAAAAACATTAAATTCAAGACAAAGCAGGGAATCCACTGTCGGCAATATGGGGACTATGGATATACTGAAGGCGAACTCATCAAGCCGGTACAAAGGCACCTAAAGCAACTTGCAAAAAACGGGGAAGTCGTGCATTTCCTCGACGCGGGAGCCGGATGGGGCGGAGCAGTATGCGAGGCGAGTGCAATTGACCCGCGGATACGCGCCCATGGCCTTGCCCTCAACAAGCCCCCTGAAAGGATGGGAATCCCGGACACGAACTGGACGCGCGGACACTTCGAAACGACATTATTTCCTGGACGATTCCACGCGATACAGTGCTCTTACGGGTTGCAACACGCCATCAATTATACAGTCTCGCTTGAAAACCTGCTGAACTCCCTCAGGCCGGGGGGCAAGCTGTACGTTTTCGAGACTCACGGAGCAAGTGACGCAACGCTCCATAATATGAGCAGATTTGAAAGGGATAAAATCATCAACATACTTGAACGCCAGGGTTTCACCCACAAGTTCCGAAGGGGAGACGACTATGAGGACCTTGAAGTGTTCACCAGGAAAAAAAGAAGCCGCATAGCCGACCTCAGCGGGTTCTACGAATCCCGTTGGGTGAACCGCAGATATCTTGTAGGCAAGGACGCGCCAAAAATAAGCCCGACGGAAATTAAGAAGAGGACTCCAAAATAAGCGGCAAGGCCTAAAGCTTCAGCGTCTTCAGGTACGCCTTCGCATCGGCGCCGATGTCGTCGCGTGCCAGGCCGAACTCGACGAACGCCTTGAAGTAGTTCAGCTTCTTTCCAATGTCGTAGCGCGGCTCGGTAATCGTGAACGCGTAGACGGACTCCTTCTTTGCAAGCTTCGCGATGCCGTCGGTGAGCTGGATTTCTCCGCCCGCACCGGGCGCAAGGCCTTCAAGGCAGTCGAATATTGCGGGAGTAAACGCGTAGCGGCCGAAAATGGCGAGGTTGCTTGGCGCCTCTGCGGGCTTGGGCTTTTCGACGAGCTTGTCAAGCAAAAGCAGTCCGTCGCTTGCCTTCTTGCCGCTGACTATGCCATACTGGTTCACAACGGACCTGTCTACTTGCTCGACGCCGATTATTGACTTTTCGTGCTTTGCGTAAAGGTCAACTATGGGCTTGGTGCAGTGGTTTGCCTTCACTATGGTGTCTCCCAAGAGGACTACAAAGGGCTCGTCGTTGACGTGCTTTTTTGCGCACGAGATTGCGTGCCCCAGTCCCTTGGGGTCCTTCTGGCGGATGTAGTGGATGTCTGCCATGTTCTCGATTTGCTCAAGTTCCTTGAGCATCGAGTGGCTTTCCTTGTGCTTGAGCAGGTCCTCAAGCTCCAGGTTGCGGTCGAAGTGGTCCTCGATGGCGTTCTTTCCGCGGCCGGTGATGATCAGGATGTCGTCCAGGCCGCTTGCAACAGCCTCCTCGACTACATACTGGATAATCGGCTTGTCAACAATGGGAAGCATTTCCTTTGGCAGCGACTTTGTCGCCGGAAGCAGGCGAGTGCCCAGGCCCGCTGCGGGGATTACTGCCTTCGTGATACGGTTCTTTGCCATCGGAATTCATGCACCTTGAGACAACGCGCCTTCGGGCAGCCTTCACATTACCAGCATATGCCTTCGTAGTTTTTAACCTTCTTTCTTGAGGAGTAGTCCAAGCAGTTCTTGCCGTCGATTACGCTCTTGTCTCCATAGTTGAGAGTGTTGAACTGTGGCCAGTCCGTGACAAGAAGAATCACGTCGGACTTGTCGATTGCAGCCTGTGCATTGTTTGCATATTCGATTCCTGCTGATGCGGGGAACTTGCGCTTGAAGTTCTCCATTCCCTCGGGGTCGAATGCGACAATCCTTGCGCCTTTTTCCATAAGCGTTTCCACAATCGGGATTGCTGGCGAGTCGCGCACGTCATCTGTGCCGGGCTTGAATGCCAGGCCCAGGACTGCGACGCGCTTGTCCGAAAGAGCGCCCGTGCGGCGCTCGGCAACGTCAACCATTCGCAAAGGCTGGGTGCGGTTGACTTCCATCACCGAGTCCAAAAGGATTGGCTCGAAGCCCTTGCTCTTCATAAGGTGCTGCAACGCGGAAACATCTTTTGGGAAGCACGAGCCGCCAAAGCCGCACCCGGAGTTGAGGAACTTGCGGCCGATGCGCGTGTCCAGGCCCATCCCGTCCGCGACCTTGTAAGTGTCTATTCCCTGGGTCTTGCAGAAGTTGCCAAGCTCGTTGATGAACGAAATCTTCGTTGCAAGGAACGAGTTGGACGCGTACTTTATCATCTCAGCGGTCTTTACGTCGACGTAGAGCTTCGGGCAGGAAAAAGTAGAGAAGAGGGCTTCAAGAACCTTTTTGGTTTTTTCGTCCGAAGTGCCAACAACTATCCTATCCGGCTGGAAAAAGTCCTCAATGGCCTTTCCTTCACGCAGGAATTCGGGCACCATCGCCATCCCGAAGTCCTTGCCCGCAGTCTTGCCGAACGCTTTCTGGATTTCCGCTGCTGCAACCGTGTCGGAAGTGCCGGGCACTACAGTGCTCTTCATTATCACGACGTGAAACTCGTTCTTGCCTTTCAAGGCCGCACCGATGCCTGCTGACGCCGAGCGGATGTAGGAAAGGTCAATCGAGCCGTCCTTTGCGCTTGGAGTGCCCACGCAGATGAACGTGACTTCGGAGTCCTTCACCGCATTCGCAAGGTCAAGGGTGGCCTTGAGCTTGGAAGGCACGACCTCGGAAAGAAGCTCCGGCAGCCCCTCCTCGAAAATGGGGGGCGTCTTGGAGTTGATGAGGTCGACCTTGCGCGAGTCAACATCGACGCAAACCACGTCGTGGCCGAGCTTTGCAAAGCCTGCTGCTGTGATTGCGCCGACGTAGCCGGTGCCTATGACGGAAATCTTCATCGGAATTCACCAATAGTTGGAACGAACCTGTAAATGGGATTGTGTCGTGGTATGGATAAAAGGGCTGCGGAACGCGGAACCGATTCAGCGGCATCTTGAGCCCTTGGAATGCTTCTTATTGCTTTTCCACGATAATAGTGTTATCGGTTTTCTAGGGGTCCTATGCTTTGAAGGTCATCGGCAACACTTCACTTGCGGAAAACACCGCCAAATGGCTGGGCGCGGACTATTACCCCGTGCTTGAGCGCACTTTTGCAGACGGCGAGCTGTGCCCGCGCTTCGAGACGTCCGGCAACGCGACGCTGGGCCAGACCGCGGCAATAGTGATGCAGCAGCACCGCGGCGAGAACATCAACGCATACCTGATGAACTACTTCCTGGTGCTCAACGCGGCAAAGGACGCGGGGTTTTCCAAGATTTACGCCTGCATGCCGTACTTTGCATACTCGCGCCAGCACAAGCAGTACCTCCCAAACCAGCCGGTTTCCGCGCTCACGGTGGCAAGGACGCTTGAGAACCTGGGAGCGGACGCGTTCATCACGGTCACGGCCCACGAGCCTTCGTCGCTTCCTGAGCTTTTCACGATTCCCTCAATCAACCTGTCGGCAACAAGCACCCTGACGGACTACGCTGCAAAGAAGCAGGAGTTTGCGGATGCGGTGGTTGTCGCGCCAGACGACGGGGCGGAGGAAATGGCAAAGACGGTCGCGGGGCTTCTTGGCGGCCGCAAGTACACCTGCTTTGAGAAGAAGCGCGACGTGCGCACAGGAGAAATCACGATGACTCCCAAGAACGTCGAGCTCCTTGCGGGAAAGAGCGCAATACTCATCGACGACATGGTATCGGGCGGCGGCACGATGGTCGAGACCGCACGCGCCTGCTCGCACCACGGCTCAACAAGGATTGCGTCGCTTTTCACCCACCCGATTCTTTGCGGCAACGCGCTTGAAAAGCTCAAGGCGTGCTGCGACGAAATCATTGCCACTAATACCATAGAGTCGGAAGTCAGCAAGGCCGACGTCTCGCCCCTTCTTGCGCAGGCCCTTGCCAAGCTTGAAAAGAAATAGATTTTGGCCTATAAAAAACAAAGACGCCCGTAAAGGAGTTTGGCCCAAAACACGCTACATTATCATGGTGCCCACTGAAAGCAGGGCGATGAACGCAAGCACAAGCGACAGCACCAGTATTACCGGCCCGATTATGCGGATTATGGCAATGACAGAGCTTATGGTCGAGACCATCTCGGAGGTGCGGTTTGCGCCAAGCACGTGTATCTTTATCCGGGAGCTCGCGGATTTTGCGCTTACGGGCTCCATGTCGGCCAAGGCACGACGCACCGCGTCGGAAATGCGTCCCGCAAGCTGGTGCGAAGACACCGAGCAGCCGAGCGGGTTGTGTACCCCTCCGACGACGTTCACCGCGTGTGAGTCCGTTGTGAAAACGTCTACGAATTCAAAGCCCATTGGCGCAAGCGCTTCCCGGATGTGCATCCGGAAAGTCGGGTGCGCGTTGTTGGCATCGATGAGCACGATGCAGAACTTCTTCTTGCCTATCTGGAACGCGGCTACGCGCAGCCCGGCCTTGCCTATTCCCTGCGCGAGAGTGAAGTCGGAAAGCGAGTCGAAGGCCACGCCCATACGCAGCTTGCCTTTGGCGCGCACCGAAAGGTCGTGGATTGCGTCCTCAAGCTCGTAGTACGCGCTGCTTCCCGCAGTCATGTCCGTGTCGGTTCCTGACGAGTTGTGCATGTCAACAACTATGGCGTGGGAGAAGCCCTTGGAAAGTATGAGGTTGCGCGCCGAGAACCCGAGCGCGATGTTGATGTCGTCGGTCTTGTAGGGAGCGCGCGTGAGCGCGGTGAACGCCTGGCGGTCCTTCCCTATGGAGAGCATGAACAGCCGGGTCTTGCCGTCCTTGGACTCCCACGCGGACACGTCCTGCGAATACCCCTTGACGTTGCCCAGAAGCTCCGCGGCCTTCTGCGAGATGTGGACGTGGCTTGAGGAGAACACCGGGTTGAAGTCGTGCGTCACCGTGCCGTGGAATACGAAGGGGATGCCGCCAATCCGCCTTGAGAGCTCAGCCGAGATGAGAGCGGGGTACTCGCTGCCGCCAAGGGTGCCTACGGGGCCGAAGTGCACAAGAGGGACCACGAACGAGGCCTTGAGGCTGCCGTCTTTTTTGCGGAAGCCCACGACCCCGACTTCGGTCTCAACAAGGGTGCCGACCTCGGCAAGCACTTCCTCCAGGCCCTTGCCGCCCTTCATCCACTGGGCAAAGAACAGGGCGGAGGCCTCGATTGCGGAGATGCCGAAGTTGCGCTTGACGGGCGCGTTGACTATGACGGTGATTACCCACATAGCAATCAAAAGTATCGTGGATGCGACTGCGAACTGCAGGGCAAAAAGGATTGGCGACTGGACCTCGACAAGCGAGTAGGCGCGCCACAGAAACAGGAAGGAAAGCTGGAGAAGCGGATGGAGCAGCGCCACTGCGATGGACTTCTTCCAGGTGAACGTGAGGGGAACGCGCAGGCTGACAAACCAGAGGGTTATCATCAGCGCGCCTGCAAGCAGGGCGAACTCGGTCGCCTTTGCAGGGAACGCAAGATATTCTATCGCAACCAGGCCAAGCAGGTAGATTGTGATGAACACCGACATCGAGATGACCGATATCAGAAGGAAGTACTTGGAAGCCTGCTTGAACGAGGAAAGGGAAAGTATCGACGTGGCAAGCACGGACGCGACAATTGCCGGGACGCAGAACAGTATTACCCCGTCCGCGCCTCCGAAGAACAGCGCGTCAAGCATGTGCGTGTGGCCGCCGAAGCGGAACACCGAGTGCAGGATGAACCCTGCAAGGAACGAGAGCGTTATCGATGCGAATATGAGCTTGCGGTAGGAAGGCACCTCGAAGAAGAAGTGCGTGAGGTCCGCTGCCTTTGAGTTTAGGTTGTCCTGCATCCTGTATCGTCCCTGATTGGTTTTGTCTATAATATTAGTCGTCCGTTATATAAGCAACTGGCAGGATGCAAGCCAAACGGTTTAAGAGCCGCACAAACCAAATCTGATAATGGGGGTTTTGCCGCGGTTGCGGCAACTGGGGTAAATATTGGATGCTTTGCGCGATGCACCGTGTCAACACCATAAGCCAGCTTGAGGCAACCCCGAAAAAGTACGGGGTCGAAGTCGACATACGCACCGTTGCAGGCGAGCTTGTGCTCAACCACGAGCCGTTCCAAAAGGGCGACCTGCTTGACGACTACCTTGCAAAGTTCGACCACGGCCTTGCCATACTTGAAATCAAGGAGGAGGGAATCGAGAAGCAGGTGATTGCGCTGTGCAAAAAGCACAAGGTCGAGAACTACTTCCTGCTCAGCGTGTCGTTCCCGTTCATCTACCAGCTCTCGGGGCAGGGGATACGGAAGATGGCGCTGCGGTACTCCGAATTCGAGTCGATTGACACCTGCCTTGCTCTTGCCGGAAAGGTGGACTGGGTGTGGGTGGACACGTTCACAAAGAACCCGCTGGATTACGCCTCGTTCAAAAAGCTCAAGGCAGCAGGGTTCAAAATCTGCCTGGTGTCCCCGGACAGGTGGGGCCGGCCGCAGGACATCCCAAAAATAGTAGGCGGGTTCAAGTCCCAGGGAATAAGGATAGACGCGGTAATGACCGACCCAAAAAACGCGGACCTGTGGCAGTGAAGCCACAAGGCACGCGATGCTATGCTGGATGATTATGGACAGGGAAACACAAGGCTCGCAGGAAAAGTCCGATGCCGACGACAGGAAGGCGCTGGTAAGGCAGGTAATCACTTTTGCAGTGGTCGGCGGCATATCCACGATAATCAACTATGCACTGTTTCTTGTCCTGCTTTCAACAGGGACGTACTACACCCTCGCATCCGCCTGCGGGTACATCCTTGGCGTGTTCGTGGGGTTCTTCCTCAACCGCAACTTCACTTTTGTCACCGCAAAGGGCAGGCACAGGACGTTCATAATCCGCTATCTCCTGGTCTACGCCGCATCGCTGCTGATGGGCCTTGCGTTCCTTGAGGGCCTGGTGATGGTGGGAGTGCCGGTGCTTTTTGCGAACGTGCTAAACATCGCGCTCACCACGGTGACCAACTTCGTGGGACTCAAGCTGTTTGTTTTCGAGACAAGAAAGTACGCAAGCAGGCTTGACTTCCTGATATTCCGCTACAAGTACCTGATAAGGTACGTCATAATCGGGTTCTGCTCGCTTGTAGTCGAAGTGATGGTGATTGCCGCGCTCAAGTACGCGCTTGCAGCACAGTCAATCGCAATACACCCGTACATAATCACCGCAACCGGCTTCCTTTCGGGCGTGCTGTTCAGCTTCATACTCAACACCAAGCTCAACTTCCCGGTGTCAAAGAAGCACAACGCACGCATATTCTCGGTGTTCCTTGCGATTTCGGCACTCGCGTTCGGGCTTAACATATTGCTGATGGGAGTCATCGGAAACTACGTCGAGACGGACTACAATGTTATGCGCTTCTTCACAGCAGCAGCGGTGTTTGCGATAAGCTACACTTTGCACCGCCGCATCACGTTCTCCGAAGTCAAGGACGTGGGAATCGCGATATACCTGCGCAGGCCCGACGACTCCATAGAGAAGCTTGCGAAAATGACCGTTCTTCCCGATTACATCCACCTTGACCTGGTGGACAAAACATACAACGAGAACGCCGCGGAAGTCGACGTATCCGTAGGCACCGAGGTCAAGGAACGGTGGCCCTTCCTGCACACGATGACTCACGTGATGTCGCGCCACCCGTCAAAGTGGGTGGACAAGATAGCGCCGTTTTCGGACGCGATAATATTCCACGCCGAGATGGACGAGGACATCGAGAAGGTCAAGTCGATGTGCAAGGCGCGCCACCGCAAGGTGGGGATTGCGCTGATGCCGTCAACGCCAATCGAAAGCGTCGAAAAGCACCTCAAGGGCCTTGACTTGGTGCTGGTGCTTGGAATCAGCAAGCCCGGCGAGTACGGCCAGTCGCTTTCGGCAAGCGCGCTGAGCAAGCTCGAGCTTCTTTCCGCTCTTCGCGACAACTACGGCTTCGAGCTGTGCTTCGACGGCGGGGTCAAGCTTTCAAACATACACAAGATAGACGCAAAGTACATCGTGTCGGGCTCTGCGGTGCTGAATGCGGACAACCCGAAGGGAGTGATACACAACCTCAAGACTTCCTCGAAGTACTACCTTGAGCACGGCCGCGACCTCAAGAAGTACCTGTCTTCGGAAATACGCCAGGTTTCAGGCTCGATTGGATTCATAGAGTCGGCAACCGTGGTCGGCTCGTTCCAGGCAAGCGAGGGGCTGGAGGGCATCAGCGACATCGACATCATAATAATAGTGGACGAGCTGACGAAAGCCAAGTTCGACACCGTGGTGGCTGCCTTTGAGAAGCTGCGCGAGCCGATTGCGACAAACTACGACCACAAGCTGATAATCAACCCGACGTTCGGGCCGCTCAAGTTCAACCAGCCCAACACGGTTGTGTTCCACCTGATGATATACGACAGGGCGGGGCACGCGGAGCACTGCATAAAGAGCCCGTTCACCTGCCTGGACTGGCAGCTTTCAAGGACGCACTACAAAAAGCCGATGGCGCAAGTCTACGCCGTGACCGCACTGCAGCCCAACCACTTCTTCTCCGCACGCAGGGGAATCAACGACTACCTGAAGGACCTCAAGGCCGGAGTAATATCCTACCGCGAGTACGACTTCTCCAAAAAACCCGTTGCAACTGTTGAGAAGGCAAAGAAGATGGACGACCGCGACAGGTTCGAGTTCGCATACCACATCATGCGCTCGTGCATCACAAACTTCCTCAAGCTTTACCACGACCAGAACAGGCCGTTCTCGCAGGCATCTGCAGGCGAGTACTTCTCGGTTTTCCCCAAGAACGCAAAGAAGTACTCCGCGTACTTTGCAAGGCTGCAGGCGCAGAAGAAGGAAGCCGCGTTCGGAAAGTGGGCGCAAAAGGACGACGAGACGATTGAGGGATTCCTTTCCGACTTCAAGGAGCAGTTCGACGCGATGTTTGGCCGCGACGCTCTGAAAGCTGATTTCATTAGGCACCAAAAGACCGAAATGAACAGCCCCGGCGTGTTTCTGGGACGCAAAAACGACGTCGGGATAATCGCGCCGACAAAGCAGGGCGTGCAGAAGGCTGCTGAAACGCTGCGCGAGCACGGCGCGTGCAGGGCGTACTGCTCCCCGCTTCTTCGCTGCAGGCAGACTATGGGGCTTGTTGGCAAGGCCGCGGGGCTTCCGGACGCAATCCCGGACAAGAGGCTTTTTGAAATAGACTACGGCGATGCGGACGGATTGGACATTGCCTGGCTTTCCAAGGCGCACCCCAAGATCGTGGCGCAGTGGAAGAAAGCAGGAGACCCCAGGTTCCCAAAGGGCGAGAACTACGCGGACGTGTGCAAGAGGATTGACTCGTTCCTTTCGGACGTGCGCAAGGACAAAAAATCAGGCTGCCGCTCGATTGCGGTTTGCACCCACAACGTCATAATCAGGTGCATCCTCGGAAGGGCGTGGCACATACCGCAGGCGCAGTGGCACCTTATAGAAGTGCCGCACATCGAGCCAATCAGCGCCGTAATCGCATCCAACGGAAAGACATACGCAAACATCACTGCAGAACAGCGGCGGGCGTTGTTTTCAAAAATCACGTTCCAAAATGAAGCTGATTGAAATGACAGACTACGTTATCGCCCTTGAGCCGGAGACTCGGCTGAAAAAGCGCATACTCCAGCTGAAAAGGAAGGCAAAGTCAATCGCGGGCAGCCAGAAATACCTTGCCGACGCGCCGCACTGCACGCTGATGGTATTCAACGTCAAAGACAAAGCAACGCTGATGCGCGAACTTGCAATGTTGCGCGACGAGATAATCGCACCTGCGCTGAAAGAAGGGATAAGCCCCGAAATAAGCGGCTGGCTGGTGTTTTCAGGCGACGTGATAACCGGAAACGAGACGCTTGTGTGCGGGCTTGGAAGAACGTGCGAAAAGAAGCTTGCAGTGATGCAGCAAAAGGCAGTTGCCCGCATCTCCAGGTTGCGCACACCGCAGCTTCCCGAACGCTACGTCAAGGCAAGCAGGACGCTTCCGGAAGGGATGCGCAAAGACCTGCACAAATACGGCTACCCGTTTGTGGGCAAGGGGTGGAAGCCGCACATCTCGATTGCATCGTTTGAGAAGGCCGCTTTTGCAGCTGTGTACAAGGCTCTTGAGAAATCCTGCCCAAAAGGAAAGTTCAGTTTCGACGCGCTCGTCCTTTACAGGCTAGGCGGAAAGGAAAAGCTTGCGATGCTCAAAAGGTACCCGTTGAGACAAAAGCGCAAAGGGGGAAGAAGGTAAGATGGTCAACGTCATACCGATGGCAGGGCTTGGCAACAGGTTTGCGCAGGAAGGGTA
>Ga0209340_1001600_pt1 | contig 15515 bp, 12 predicted proteins | sample EPASupsiteSAE323_FD_187266 | JGI IMG/M metagenome (GOLD analysis project Ga0209340, IMG submission 187266) | Bioremediated contaminated groundwater from EPA Superfund site, New Mexico - Sample SAE3-23 (SPAdes) (version 2) | ecosystem: Environmental > Aquatic > Deep subsurface > Groundwater >... | reverse complement strand
CTTTTAAAACAGGTGAGTATTTTCGAGGATTTTTTCCGAAAAATCCGTTTGTTTCGACATAAGACAGATTGATTTTATTTTTAATCGCACATTCGACGGCAGAAAGAAGGGCATCCGGGTTTAAAAACGGCTCTCCTCCGCCTATATGGATTTCAGCGTCGACAGAGCGTCTTTTAATCAGTTTGAAAATTTCTTCCGATTCGCCGGGCGTCATCCAGCGATTTTCGCGTTCGGGAGAACAGGCTACAAGACAGTGCTTGCATTTGTTGGTGCATTTATAAGAAATAATTACGCCTCCGCCGTGTAACTGTCCAATTTCGAGATTCACGGATGAATTGGCGTTTTTAAAAAAATTAACGTTAAGGCCCATGCTTTCCTTTCAAATTCATATTAATTAAAAACAAGTTTTTAAAAAAATAACCCCTTATCTATAATTTTATAAAAAAGATAAGAGGAGCGCTAAGAATATGAAAAATATTAGCATTTTTGCTCAAATTTTGCAATTGTTTTTATAAGAACTTATCCGTAAATAATTCCGATCAAGCCTCGAAAAAAATAACTGCTTTCATAAATAATTATAGTGGCAGGCTTGCCGTCGTATCCTTTATCGGCATATAAAAACTGTTGGATATCTTTACAAGTTGGGTTGTAATGTGATAGTATTAAAATGTGTGGAAATATAATATAAGGAGAGAATTCATGAAAAAAATTTTGAGTTCGTTTCTTTTATTGGGATTATGCCTGATCGTTTTTTCGAGTGCTTTGGCTTCCGAAAAAAATTCGAAAGGTTCCGATGAAATTAACGTAAATTCTGTTTCGAAAAATGTGCCGGGCTCGAATATAACTGTGTGTGTTGATGCGAGAATTGAATTGCTTTCAATAATAAAAATCCTTGCCGGCTGTCATGAAAACGGACATAAGCCTTATAAAACGCAATATTATAAAAATGCCGTGGAATATTTTAAAAATTACAAAAATCACGAAGCTGTAAAGATTTTTTCGCTTCTTTATAACAGCGGATTTTCGTATGACGCTCCGGCTACCCTTATGGTTGCCCTTTCGCAACCGCCGGAAATAAAACTTGCGCGTGCCGTTGATCAGGAAACAAAAGAAAGGGCGATAAGCGAGTTGGTTTTAAATGCGTTTATCGAGCAGATGCGCGATTTTTCGCAAAAAAGCGATTTCATGAAATTTTTTAATGAAAACAAAAATTATTATGAGCGCCTGGCGGCCAATTATCAATCGAAAACTAACATAGCGAGCCTTATTTCTAACGTAGAAAATTATTACGGGGTAAGGCAAAACAGCTACAACATAGTTCTGGCTCCCATTCTTCGTAGAAGCGGCGGATATGGAGCGAGATCGAAAACCGAAGATGGAAAACTCGATACGTATAATATAACGGGGCCCGAATCGGCGGATACGAACGAAATAAATTTCGGTGACGCGGAAGATATAAGATATCTGGTATGGCATGAATTCAGCCATTCATTCGTGAATCCGATCACCGAAAAATATAACTATGAAGTTAATTTATATTCGGGCCTTTTTAAGCCCATCGAAAAAGCTATGGAGCAAAACACTTATCCTTCATGGGAAACATGTGTCAATGAGCACTTGATAAGGGCTATAACGGCGAGGCTCGCCGCTCGCGAAATTTCAAGCAAGGCATACAGGGAATCTATAATTAATGAAAAGTCCAGAGGTTTTTTTTACATAGAGCCGTTATGCGAAATTCTTGAAAAATACGAAAAAAATCGTGAAAAATATCGTAATTTCGAGAAATTTTATTCTGAAATAATAAGCCTTTTCAAGGACCTTTCAACGAAGGATCTCGGGCCTGATTTTTATGTCAACAATTTTTATGAAGTGGGAACCATTAATGGCGTTTCGGATGTTATAAGCGAATCGTTTGTTTTGATAGTTCCGACCAATGAAAAAGACAAAAAGACCCAGAGCGGTATCGTTGAATTTGCGAAAGAATACAAGGATATGTTTTATAAGAACGCTTCAGTTTTGACCGATGCGGAAGCGATTAAAACTGATCTTGGAAGAAACTCGATTATAGTTTTTGGCACGCCTGAAGGTAATTTATGGCTTGCCAAAAACCTCAAAAACATGCCGGCTAAATTTTCGGAGCGTTCGATAACGTTAAAAGATAAATATGAAGGCGATAAGTTAAGATTTATTACAGCCTGGCCTAATCCCGCAAATCCGAAGCGCGGCGTCATAATATATACCGCGTTAAAAGCCGAAAACGTTATAAACATAAATAACATTATGCATGGCCCCACCGATTACGTGGTCGCGGACGGCGAAAAAGTTCTGGCGAACGGAAATTATGAAAAAAATGGCAAAGATTGGAGCGTAAAATAATAAATTTGAGTGCGCTTATTCGAAATAAAAAAAACTTTAATTATATCTGAAATAACAAAAGGGACTGTCTGAAAAGGCGGTCCCTTTTGTTCTAAGCTGTAACAATAATATTATATTTTTAAAGCATTATATAAGTTAAATTAATATCTTTTCGGTGATTTTAAATATGTTATTTAAATTTTTGCTTTCCATTATTTGTTCGGGCGAAAATTCTTCAACATTTTCAAATATCGAGCATTCAAAGCTTTTTTCGGGTGTCTTAAAAATTATCTCGCGCCCGCCGCCCTTTTTAATGTGTATTCTGCCGCTTGAAAAAGTTGCCTCAGAAAGAAAAATAGCGGAATCTATCAATTCGGGAATATCGGAAACTATAATATTAACATGCTTCGACTTGTAATTATATCCTCTTTCAAAGGCCATTACAAAGATTCTGGCTATGGCCCATGTAAGCGAATTTTCCTTGCCTGTTACGTTTTTAACTATTCTATGAGCCCATTTCAATTTAAGATCGAACTTTTTTGGAACGTTCGCCGGCGTTTCAAGATTCATGACATGATCGATACCGCCGTTATAAGGCTTTATGTCTATTACAGGCGTGCCGTCTACCGCGTCGCAGTTTTCGACTTCGATGATATTTTCTTTTATCGATAATATTCTAACAATTGTAAGCGATATTGGATTCGGTCTGGACGGAGAGCGCCCGGAAAAAACGCCGAGCGGAGGGTCCGAACAATTTTCATAACGGAAATTGATTTTTTCAAGATCTATCTGAAGAAGGTTGCGGTTGCTTTTATGGAAAAAACAGATGAGATATATGTGTGAAAATTTTTCCAGGCCGTGAAGCGCGGGGGCGTATTTTTCGAATATTTCGATTTTTGTCGCCGGAATTCCCTGCTTCGGCATTTTCGAAGTTTCCGAAATCGTCGAATGTACTATTCCTATTGGGTTAAGCTCGATATGAAAATTATTCATAATTCCTCTCTAACGTGCAATTTTATAATATTTTTAAGAATTGCCATAAGCGTAAAAATATATACAAACTTAAGTATAGCGCCGTTAAACCATATAAGTTCTAAAATTAATCGTTTTTTTTCAATATATATATAAAAACCGGAGCGCCTACGAGCGAAGTCAATATACCAAGCGGTATTTCAACGTTCGTGAGATTTCTTGCTAAATCGTCTATAAAAAGAAGATATATAGCGCCCATTAATGCCGAAACGGGTATAAGCTTCATAAGATCGGGGCCGGTGATTATTCTCGCGATATTAGCGACTACAAGCCCAACCCAGCCTATTACGCCCGATATTGAAACCGCCGCCGAAACCAGCAGCGTGGTGAATATTATTCCCACGGCTTTTAAGCGGCCGATGTCTTCTCCAAGCGATTTTGCCTCATAATCGCCAAGAGACAGAATGTTGAATTTCCATCCGTAAAAATATAGTATGCCCATCGAAATTATCATAACCGGCAAAATCCATAAAATATTTTCGGTTGAAATATATGCAAGCGATCCCATCATCCAGAAAACTATTTCGGGGAGTTTGGCATAAGGATCGGCCATATATTTTAACGCTGAAATGAGGGACGTGAAAAACCCTCCGACTATTACGCCGCTTAAAACCATCGTTAATTTTGAATTTTTATCGCAGTTTTTGCCGAGGAGGCAGCTTAATGTCACGGCTATTATGCCGCCCGTAAAAACAAGAATCTGCAATATAAAACGATTCGTTCCAAGAAGTATGGCGACGCATGCGCCGAAGCCGGCGCCCGATGAAATGCCAAGTATGAATGGAGAAACGAGGGGATTTTGAAAGATCGATTGCAGTATAGCCGCCGACATCGATAGGCCCGCCCCGACGGCCACGGCGCCTATTATCCTTGGCAATCTTATATTCCAGATAACGGTTTCCATCTGATCGGCCCAATCGCGTTCGATATTAACCATTTTTGAAGCGAGTATTTTTACGAGCGTAAAAGGCTCGATATAATACTTGCCTATCGAAATGGAAACTATGCAAAGCGCAATAAGCGTTAGCGATAAAACGAAAATTATATTTTTCATATCTTACACATTACGACTACTTTTTTACCTTCAAAATCGGCTATTTTAGTTTTAACGCCGTAAGCCGAAAATATATTTTCGGGCGTTATGGTTTCGCCCGGTTTTCCATATGCGATATTTTCGCCGTCTTTTAACAGCATGACGCTGTCGGAATAAGTTAACGCGTGGCCCGGATCATGCACCACCATAACTATTGAGACTTTTCTTTCAAGCGAAAGTTTTTTAAGCAATTCTAAAATATCGAGCTGGTTTTTAATGTCGAGATGGGCGGCCGGCTCGTCGAGAAATATTAATTGAGACGCCGAGACGACTGCTCTGGCTATCAATACCAGGCGCAGTTCGCCGCCGCTTATTTGAGTGTAGCAGCGTCCTTTAAGATGCGATATTTTTAATTCATCGAGCGTTTTTAAAACGTCTTCGCGATCTTTCGATGAGGGACGTGAAAACATAGGCAAACAAGGATTTTTACCCATTAATACGATCTCTTCCACGCTGTAATCAAAAACAGGCTTATGCGCCTGTGGAACGAACGATACGATGCTGCAAAACTTCCTGCGGTCGTAGTCGTAAACGGATTTTCCCTTTAAAAAAATATTTCCGCCAGACGGCTTTGCCAGGTTTAAAAGGCAATTCAGAAGAGTCGTTTTACCGGCGCCGTTCGGCCCTATGATCGAAAAAATTTCCGAATTGCCGAGTTTAAAGCTTATATTTTTTAAAATCTGCTTGTTTTTATATGAAAATGAAAGTTCGCGAGCTTCTAAAATGCTTGTATTCATTAATCGCCACTCAGCTTTCAATTAGTTAGAGGTTTTTAGTTCAATATATTTTTTATCTTTTCGTCGTCGATTTTTAGGTTATAAAATTTTTGATAAAAATCTTTAACGCTTTTGTTTAAATCGATTTTAGACTCTGGATAAATCTTAGCGGAAAGCCACGTTATTCCGAGTATCGATTCGGGTATCGGCATGTCCCAGGAACTCACGTAGTGAGGCATTACAAAGATTTTTTCGTTTTTAACCGCGCTTAAATCTTTTAATTTTTCGTTTTTTATTATCATGCCGGGCTTATCTGAACAATAAGAAGCCGTTATGATTATTTCGGGGTCCAATTTTATTAATTCCTCGATGGATATTTGAATTTTTGCGCCGCTGGATTTCGAAGTCACGCTTGCCCCGCCGGCCGTTTCGATTAAAAAATTCTGATACATTCCGTTTCCGAAAGATTGATAGATATTCGAATTCGCGAAATAAACGCGCGGCTTAGATTTTTTCGAATTTTTAGCGGCATTTTCATTTGATTTGTCGATGGCGTCTTTGAAATAGGCGGTCATTTCTTCGGCGCGTTTTTCCATTTTAAGGATTTCTCCCATGGTTTTAATTCCATTAAAAATATCTTCCGGTTTTTCGAAATCGAAGCTGACTATTTCGATTCCGCTTTTTTTTACTTCGGAAAGATTGTGCTCGGCGCCTTTTTTGACGAATATGGCTTTCGGGTTCAGCAGCATGAGCGATTCGGCGTTGTCGGCCTTGTTCTTCATTATATTTTCTTTGAGTTCCGGAAAAATTCCGCTCATATATTCGTTTCTGGCGACTTCGCATATAAGTATGTCTTTCGCGCCTTCGCGGCATTTGAAAGAAAGAAGCCACTGGCTTAACATCGGATCTATAGCCATGAATTTTGAAGCGTTATCCGCAATTGAAATAGAGAGAGGAAAAATAGTAAGCAAAACCAATAAACCCGTTAACATTAAATTCATGCGTACGTTATTAAATTTAAACATTTGTCAAACTCCTTATTTCTTCTGTAATATTTATAATTATTCATCGCCTTTCGAATTATAAACGCGTGAAAAACCTTCGGCGGTAAGAACCGGATTTTTAGAAATTGATTTCGTATCCGGCGCTTGCCCTTCTTCCGTAATCGGGAGTCATAGGCATTGTTTCATATTTTTTGTCCAGCAGGTTGCGGATGTTAAAATATATTTTATCTGAGTTTTCATTCGCTGGATCGAGTTTTTTAGAGATATTCAAGCCTATGTCCCAGAAATTTCCGAGCTGATAGTTGGCGAGGGCTTCTTTTATGGTCTTGCCCGCGGCGTTTTTATATGTGTAAGATGTCGATGAGTCGAATTTTCCGACGTATCTTGCGTATAAATCGGCGGAAACGCAGTTGTTTTGGTTCTGGTATTTTACGCCGGCTATATAATTTTTTTTAGGCTTGGCGCTAAGATCGGGAGAATACGTTATGAGGCCGAATCCCGCCGAAGCTTCGAAGCATTCGCTTATTCGCGATTTCAGCGTCAGCTCGCCGCCCTTTGAAACAGTATCGGTGTTTTTGAATATTCTCATGACGGTCGTGTTTAAAGGCGCGTCTATATATTTGGTTCCGTCGTCGACTATCGAGTCTTTCATGTCGGATTTAAATATATTTAATTCGAGCGCGAGCGGTTTTTTTGCGTTTTTAAATTTATGCTCGACGCCGAAATTTATTATTTTATCTTTTTCGTTCACGAGATCGTTTCCGTTCTGGGTCGCCTTGCGGTCGGACGGCGTCATAACCAATGTCGCATAACGTACTGAAAGCGTGTCGTATCTATTTGGTTTGTAGGTAAGTCCTGTCGAAACGCTGTTTCTGGGATCTTCCCACTGGTCGGTTATCGCGGCGAGATTTTTGCCTGCGGGCGTTTTTGCTTTTTCTTCGCGGATTATATAACGCCGGTCGCGTCGTATTCCGGCGTCGAAGACGAGTTTGTCGCCCGAAATAGGCGCTTCGGTTTGAAAATACATCGTATGCTTTTTGTCTTCATTATTCCTGTTTTCCCAGTAGAGCTTGCCGGTCGGATTATACCAGTGATCGAGCGAATATCCCATTCGATATATGATGTTTTTGTCCGTTTTAATTGTGTGGCGCACGGCCATCGCTGAAGTCGTTTCTAAGACCTGGTGGCCGTCTATGTGGCCGACCGGGTTTGCGCCTGTGCCGCGAGGGTTATGAAAATCATTGTTCACTTCGAGCCTTGAAAGCTGAAGGTTCGTACTCTGGTTTTTGTTCCATTTTCTCGTGTAATTAAGATCGGTGAAATCGTTTGTCCATGGGCCGTAATGCCATCCGTAAGCGGGATCGATAACTATCGAGTAAGTGTTTGCGTTTATGCCCGCGGCGAGTTTGAATTGGTTCGAAGTTTCCGCTTCGTCGACGGGAATTTGAAACATGCCGATTTCATGATTGTAGGTGAGCGTAATATCGTCGCGATCATCCGGCGTATAAAAATATTTTAAAAAGACCCCTTTATCATTATAAGCGGCGTTTTTGCCGTCCGGGCCTTCGGATTTACGGTAATTCAGTCCTATGAAATAGGCGGATTTTTTATTTATAATATCCGTAAAATTCATAGTGTTTTTAAACTCGCCGAACGTTCCTATTTCAAGTTTTATCTGGTTATGTTTTTTAGAGGGTTTTCTGGTTTTGACATAAAAAACTCCGCCCTTTGCCCCGCCGTATATAAGCGCGGTAGAGTCTTTTAAAATATCTATCGATTCTATTATATCGGGATTTAAAAATTCGAGCAGCCTGTCGTCGCCGCGCATGCCGGAATTAGAATTGCCGTCCTGGACTACAAAACCGTCCAATATAAGCGAAACCTTGCCTCCTCTGATATCGAAAAAACTTCTATATTTTCTGTTTTGATTTGTCCTTAAAACCGACGGGCTTATAAATGAAATCAATTCAGTAACATTGAATGGATTGCGAAGTTCAATGGCCTTTCTATCGATCGTTTCGGTAAAGCTTTTATTGTTGAGCGGTATAGCGGCCGGTTCGGACAGCGGGTCGTAAATTTTATCGCCGGTGATAGATAACGGTTCTAGTTCAATTATATCGCATTTTTTGAAAATGGTTTCCAGTGAATCGCTTTCGCCGGCGAAGGCCGGAGCGGCCAGGACAAGCATTAAGATGAAAAGCGCGGCCGTAATTTTTTTGAAACCGGTTCCAATAAGACTCATTGTTATTAACTCCTTATATTATAATTTAATGGGATCGCAAATATTATATTTTTATTTATTTCTTCGGGAAATGGAAGAAAAGGCTGCGATTTTTTGACCGCTTCGATCGAAGACGAGTCCAATTCACTATCGCCTGATGATTTTATAATTTCGATATTTTTAATCATGCCGTTTCTGCCTATTTCAAAACTGAGCCTTACTTTTCCTTCTATTCCATATTTTCTGCATCTTTGCGGATATATCATATTTTTGATGATTTTTTCGCTTACGATAGATTTAAATATATCTATTCTGGATGCTTCGATCGAGGGATCTAACAAGCCGTCGGGCGTGCCCGCAAGTTTTTCTCCGCCAGATTCGTTACCCGACATATTTCCGTAAATTTCCGGCGCGTTATCCGAGCTTGAATATTTTTCAGGCCGGCTATTTATGCCTCTTGCTTGAGTGGCGCCGGCGTTTTTGCTTTCGTTTATTTTGGCGTTTTTAATTATCGGAGCATGGTTATCTTTTGATATTTTATTTTTTTTGACGCTTAAAACATCCTTTTTTATAATAGATTCATGCTTTTTAATTTCGGATTTATACGTTTTTAATTTTGAAGCGATTTGAGTGATTTTAAAGCTCGCGTAACGCGCTGTTTTTACGATATCAAAATCGTATTTTTCGTTAATAAAGGCGCAATTTTTAATTTTTTCGGGATCTATTTTAATATTCATTTTGCCGCGATCGTATGTGTTTCCTTTTCTTCCGCTAAGTGAAACAATCCGAGCGTAAGACACTTTGACCTTTCCTTCGAAATTAATAGTAACGGCTTTTTGGCATTTTTTAAAATATTTAGTCGCCGCGACGGCCGCCGCTAAGTGAAAAATCAACGAATATATAAAAAGAATGATAAATAAATTTACGTTCATTTTCGTAATTTTTATGAAATTTTCGTCGTTCGGTCCGTTGAAAATCATGTGATAACGCATAATTACAACTCCGTCCTCAAAATTATTTTTTCGATGTTTTTTTTGCGCATTATATCGAGCACATTCATAACCTGCTGATATGACGATGCCGCATCCGCCGCAACGGCGAATGTAAGCTCATGCGGTTTTTCAATTTTTTCGTTCAAATAATCGTTAAACATAGTTATTTCCATTGTAGATCCGTTGAAAAAAATTTCTTTGGAATTTAAAATCGTTATTTCATAAGCGTTTTCATTATCGATATAAGCTTGGTTTTTCACGGTTGTTTTAGGCAGCTTTATATTCATCGAATCTTTTTGAAATTGCGGGGCAGCCACCATGAATATTATCAGTAAAACGAGAACCACGTCGGTAAAAGGCGTTATATTTATTCCGTTGAAAAAATCGTCTTTGTTATTTTTCGTCATTTTATCGCCTTGCTTCTGTTTCGTTTTGCAGATGTTCGAGCGCTGAATTTTTGGCGTTATCGGCGAAGCGCAGCCTTGCGGTGAGATGATTATATGCAAACGATGCCGCTATGGCCAGAAACAACCCGGCCGCGGTGGCGATGAGCGCCTCTGATATTCCTTTTGAAACATAAGCGAAGTTCGAAGAACCGGTTTTGGCGATTTCCGAAAATGCGTTCATTATTCCAATTACCGTTCCGAACAGCCCTATATACGGAGATAAAGCCGCTATGGAACCTATTTTTATGATGGATATCCTTATGTTTTCAATTATTTCATCAGATTCGATTTTATAATGGCGCAAAATTTTTTGCATGTTTTTATCGCGTAAAAACTCTTTTTTGAAAAATACCGGAATCGCGTCGTTCAATATTTCTTTATTGTCGCCGCATGAATTAAAAAAGGTTATGTCTTTTTTTATTTGATTTTGAAATTTCGATATAGCAAAGAGCCTTTCGATATAAAATGAAAAAGTCGCTACCGATAAAGCCGTTAAAATTAAAACTGTCGTGCTTAAATTTTGTAATAAATCGTTAATACTAAACATTTAACACCGCGTTTATTTAAAAATACATATTAACTAATTCAACTATTTGCTACTAAAATCATAACATGAATAATTTTATTTGTCAATGCACATAGTAGTGTTAAGATAAAAAATATGTAAAAATATCTTTTATTAATTGGTTTATATGGAATTTTTTTAAAAACAAAATATGTAAAATTAAAATTATTTACATGCAAAATTACAGTAAAACAATTTTTGAATTTACTTTTTATAAAAAAGATGCCTTTGCCGTGTGAATGAAAATTTGCGAAAATAATATAAGGATTAATTGGTTAGTATAAAAGGAGGTTGATATATAAAAGAAAAAACCGCGGCTTAAAGATTTGAATATCTTTTTGCTCGCGGTTTTTATAAAAATTAGAAAATGCTGTTTTTACATATCGCCCGATTCGCCGGACATGCTGGCGACATCGAAGTATTCGTTGGTTTCGACTTCGCGTTTTTCGTAATAGAATTTTTTATATAAAATGATCAGGCAATATATAATTCCGAGCGGTATCGCCACGAAATACGTCACATAGTTTAAAAGCGACACGAGATAATAAGCCGTGTTCGAAAAATTTCCGCCTATATTCGCGGCCCATGGAAGGGTGAATGCCGGAACGGGCGCGAATGCGTTCAGGTTCCATATAATAGTCGATATTGAAAGATAGTTGACGAAAATATTCGGGAAAGTCGATGCGGATGTGGTCCATTGCAATCCCTGGGAGCGGGTTTTAGTGAACGGATAAAAAAGATTCGATCCAAGGTGCCCCGTTTGATCTACGAATATATGCGACCAGCATGCAAGGATCGCCATAAAAAATGCGTTTATAGCCAGAGGGTTGAAAAACTCCTTTAAATTTCCGGCGAAGAGCGCCGGCCATGAAGCGTAAATGGCGAAGCCTATGGGGCCTAAAAGAAGGCCGAGAGTCAGGCTGTGCGACCACTGGCGATGCCAGGGAATAAAATCTATGCGGACTTTACCTTCGTCGAATACAAAGGCGAAATCGGGGCCTGAAAAAATTCCGACTTCGGTGTCCTGATAATAAGTGTTATTTATGTCCGCTTTAAATTTGGCGGTATAATAATTGTTTTCTGCCGGCCTTGAATCGGGAACGCACGGAAGATGGTCTATGAGTTTTTCGAGCGTTTTAGCGGCGCCGACTTCTTCGATAGATTTTTTCATGGTTTCGTATCCGGGCAGATAATCGAGGCGTTCCATAACGTGGCTCATGGTTTTGATAGAGCCTATCATGGCGGTTACTTCTTTTCTTTTGTCGTCGATGAATATATTGATGGTGCGGTAAAAACTGCCGGAAAGCCTTATTATATCGATCTTCAAATAAACGGTCTTTTTCTGTTCGAAGGCTTCGTCGACGGCTTTAGCGTACCCTTCGGCGATAACTTTCGGATCGAGATTGTCTTCGTTTATGCGAAGGACATAATCGTGTTTCCAGAAATAACGGGCGAATCTAAAGTCGAGGGTGTCGCACGAAATTCCAAAAATTCCGCCGAGCGGCAAAAAATATGATTTATTCATAAATACCGATTGCATTCCAATCGGAAAACATGATGCTGTAGCAACCCCGGTCAGAAAATGAGTTATGCCTTTCATTAAAAACCTCTCAACGTGAAAATAATTTTTATAACAAATCTATTAAATTATATATGAAAATCGTTATATTTTCAAGTTTATAGTTAAAATTTATGGCGCCGTTGGTTATCGTGAACGATAAATACCGTCCAGAGCTTTTTCCGGCATATATTTAAATTTTTAAAAAATCGATATTTTGATATTTGATAGTGTGAGTGTTATATGATATACTATGCATGTTGTTTAGCATGCGCCGGCTATAATTTTTATGAACGCGGCTATATTAAAAGGGGACGTGAAAAACCTCGATGAGGTTTATATATATCAGATTTTACGCTCAATTGAACGATTTTTTAAGGCATAATCATGCCGGCAGGAAAATAGAGCATGAATATGTGTTAAAAAGCTCTATTAAAGACATAATCGAATCGCACGGGGTTCCTCATACCGAAGTAGGGCTCATTCTCGTAAATGGAGATTCGGCCGATTGGGAAATAATTCCTGATGGCGGCTCCACCATAAGCGTGTATCCGTATTTTAAATCGATAGATGTTTCGCTATATTCAAAAATGGCCAGGGAATTTCCCGAAGATATAAAATTCGTTCTGGATGTACATCTTGGAAAACTCGCGCGTTATTTAAGAATGGCCGGCTTTGACGCCGATTACGAAAACGACCGCTCCGACGAAATCCTCGCCGAAATATCTTCCAAAAGCGGGCGGATATTACTTACGCGCGACATAGGCCTTCTTAAAAGAAGCAATGTCAGCTACGGGCATTTCGTAAGAAATATCGAGGCGGAGCTCCAGCTTTCGGAAATTTTTGAAAAATACAACCTGGCTTTCGCGGACAGGGCTTTCACGCGATGCATGGCGTGTAACGGCATGCTTGAACGTGTAGATAAAACGAGTATAATAAACAGGTTAAAGCCGGATACTATAAAATATTTTAATGAATTTTACGTTTGCGGTTCATGCGCAAAGCTATACTGGCCAGGCTCTCATTACGAAAATATGAAAAAGACCATAAAAACTATAAACTATAAATTTGAAGCGAAGCGATAAAATAAAATTAGCTTTGCGCAAAAATAACGAAAGGAAAACGCGATGGACGAATATCGTGAAAATATATTAAAAATAAAGAGCGAAGCGGCGCTTGACGTATCGCGGAAAATAGATGAAGCGGGCGTTGAGATATCGAAACTTGAAAAAAAAGATTTCGCGTTTTCTAATTCAAGGCTTGCAGCTTTTACAGCGATGGTTGTTTTAGTATGGATGGGCGTTTATCATGACGAAGCCAATCTGATAGTGTCGGCAGCATTTCTTTTGGCAGCATTTGTGGCGCTCATGTATCGCCACGGGTTCGTTATCGAATTACTCGAATATAAAAGGGCGGAAAAAATACTTTTAATAGAGAAGAAAAGCCGCATCGAAGAAGATGTGAAACCCCATAAAAATATAGAAAAGCATATCATTAAAGAAACTTCGCGCCACGAAGCGCTGCATGGCTCGTTAAACGATATAACGCTTGAAAATTCATACGAATTAAACCGTGACATGAAGATCGATCTCGATTTATTCGACGGAGAGCAAAACCTGTTTTCACAATATAACACGGCGCAGACATCCATAGGAATAAAAAAGTTTTGTAATTATTTGCAAACTCCGCTGCTTGATGCCGCGCTATTAAAGGAACGCCAGAAAGCCGTATCGGAACTGATCGAAAATAATAAATACGTTCACGAATTGATGATATGCCTTCATAAGCTTCGCGGGGTGAAGTTTTCGGAATTCGTCGAAGCTACGGCGGCTAAACCGGTACTGCCCCATAACTTTTTCTTTAGAAATCTTCTTTTCGTAACCTCCATATCGGCGATACTTTCAATAATATTTCAACGCTTCGAACTGTTCGCCGTTTTATATGGCTTTAATTTCGCCATGATAGCGATGTTTTTTAATAAATGCTCGGCCATAAAAAAAAATTATCTTTCAATGGCGACGTTTGCGCCCGTTTTTTCAAAATTAAGTAAAATTACGCTTGAAGCAGGTTTTGAGTCGAAGATTTTAAAAAAATTGTCGCTTAAATTGGCCGGCCGGAAAATTGAGGATCAAACGGCGGACCAGGGCAAGCCTTTTTATAAAAAACTGGAGTCTATTTCAAACGTCGCCGGCCTTATGCTTATTCCGATGCCGGTCATTCTCGACGCGGTAATACTTTCGGAATTAATTCTCTGCGAGCGCATCGAGCGCAAGGTGAAAAATATAAGCGAAGAGTTATTTGCGTTTATAGACGCGGCGGGCGAGCTTGAAGCGTTATCCGCAATGGCTAACATAGCTATAGATTCCCCGGAATATAATTTTCCAAAAATAATAGAAAACGGCCCGGTTGCATTTTATTTCGATGCGCTCACCCATCCGTTCATACCTTTCGGCCGCGCGGTCGAAAATTCGCTTAAATTCGATGAAAATTTAAATATAGCCATAATTACCGGTTCGAACATGTCGGGCAAATCGACATTTTTAAAATCGGCAGCCATAGCCGTAATTCTTTCGCTGATCGGCGCTCCGGCGCGCGCGAAAAGCGCCGCCATAACCCCGCTTCATCTCACCACCGACATAAGGATAATGGATTCGATTAAAGAAGGCGTGAGCTATTTTTATTCGGAACTTTTAAGAGTGAAAGCCGTAACGGATATACTAAAAGAGACAAAATCGGTATTCGGCATATTCGACGAACTCTTCCACGGCACCAACAGCCGCGAGCGTCTGGCTCTATGCCGCGCGAGCATGGAATATTTAAAAGACAGCGGCGGCAAATTCATTATAGCCACTCATGATCGTGAGCTTACTTCGTTTAGCGACATAGACAAAAATAATAAAATAGGAAATTTTCATTTCGACGAAAAACTCGAAGGGCTCGAAAGCGTTTTCACATATAAGCTCGTTACGGGGCCGTCGGGTGCGACTAATGCAATAAAGCTGGCTCATAAGTGCGGGCTGCCCGAAGCTATATATAAAAAAGCCGAAGACGCGCTGAAAATGAAATAAAAAAATGCTATGAATATCTCTTAATAATAAAAAAGGGCCGCCTTTTTAGACGGCCCCTTTTTTATTATATGGTTCGGTGGATGAGCAGTGTGCCGCGTCCACGCATTTTTAATATCAATAAAAACCGAAAAAACGCGCAACCGCAGGGCCGGCGCCGGACATATTGAGCGAAACGGGTACCATTAAAACGGCTAGAAGATTGAGCCTTCTTGAATGCCACATGTTAGGGACGATTCCCAGCGCCGTTGCGACCGTTAAAAGCACGATGCCCTGCCAGCCTGTTATTTGAATTGTCATGATTATAAGAAGCGCGCAGCCTATAGCTGAAAACCATTTATAAGGAACTCTTTCGACAAGCTTTGAGCACAGGCCGGAAAACCATCCTATAAGAAGGAAGGAAACCGCGCCGGTAAGCGCTATTATGCCCGATATAAGATAAAACTGTTCGGGAGTTTCAGGAACGAA
>Ga0209340_1001597_pt1 | contig 15555 bp, 15 predicted proteins | sample EPASupsiteSAE323_FD_187266 | JGI IMG/M metagenome (GOLD analysis project Ga0209340, IMG submission 187266) | Bioremediated contaminated groundwater from EPA Superfund site, New Mexico - Sample SAE3-23 (SPAdes) (version 2) | ecosystem: Environmental > Aquatic > Deep subsurface > Groundwater >... | reverse complement strand
CTCTTAACATGTTCCGGTAAAAAAGCCGCTATAACTCTTAGCTGAACATCTGTGTACTGTTCTGCTATTCTGTCAAATATTTCAACATACTTTTGTTCGTCTCCAGCTGCACTTTCATATGCCACAAGGATCCTATTCAGCTCTGTTTCACTCACTTCATCTTCTTTGCCGTATGCATCCTCGTCTAAATCATAATCAATATAACTCTTTGCTTCTTTTTTACTTCTTCCTTTGTTTATAAGTTTTGCAACTTCTTCAATAGTTCTATCTTCACCTATAAGTATATTATAAATACCCAAATTAAACATTTTTCTTATAAGCTTATCATCTCTTTTTCTTCGTTCTGAAGAAATGAAGATAATATTGGCTCCACGGCTATCATCAGAAATTTTATCCAGTATTTCAAAAAGATTGTTTTCTATTACTTCCTGATTTACTGTTGAAAAAGGCTCAAGTTCCTCATGAACAATAATACCATCAAAACTTCCAAGCTTTATTTCTTCTAATAAAGCCTTAAAGTAATACACATTTTTTATTTCGAGAGCAACACCATATTCACGCTGATAAAAATTACCAACGGCCTCAGAAACGGCGTCATTGTTTATTGCTACAAGAATTCTCATAACATAACCCTTTCATTATTGAATCAAAAGCCAGAAAACCACTGGAGCAACCTGCGCAATTACCCAAAAGGATAAAAATCCGAACATTAAACTTATACCCAACTTCTTTCTTACAATGTTCCTAGGCCCTAATATATTAGTTATTATCGCACCAATAATAATTCCGATAAGACAAACAGGAAAACTATTCCTTCTCAACTCAACAAGTATTCTCCAAGCAATTTTATATGTTCCTTTGCTAAGATCAGTTATCGATTTGTCAGCAGCAACCTCAGAATCGTTACTACTATTATTCTTGTCAATATCTATTAATCCATCGTCTTGGCTGCTAGTACTTGTCTGGCCGGCTTTATTAGCCGCTTTTTCTACCGATTTGTCGCCTTCCTTTTTTGTCCTGTCAGCTTTTTGCGAGGCGTCATTCATAAGGCCCTCAGTAACATTAGCCAAAGAAGAAAAAGGAATAAGAATAATAATTGCTGCAATTATTAATGTGATAATTCTTTTAGACATTTTACTCCCCCTGTTATAATGATTAAGCAATATTTAAAACATCACAAAATTTTTATTGTAAATTTAAATTATTGTTCAGAAAAACTATTACACTTATATTGTCTAAATGAATTTTACTGTTAAATGAATCTTTAAGAAATATTATCTTATATTCTAGAAAAAAGAATTATACATATCAGAAATACTCTTAATAATATTTTATACCTTTTTGCTTCTAATAGCAATAACCATCCGCTTCCCTTTATTTCAATCAGACTATTTTAGCTTCTTGATAAGATTCGCCATTTCAATTGCAGAAACGGCAGCATCATAGCCTTTGTTGCCTGCTTTTGTTCCAGCTCTTTCAACAGCCTGCTCGATAGTATCAGTTGTTACTATTCCAAATATAACAGGAACTCCAGTATCTAATGCTACTTTTGATACTCCTTTTGAAGCCTCAGCGCAAACATAATCAAAATGTGGCGTAGCTCCCCTAATAATTGCCCCAAGACATATCACAGCATCAGCCGAACCTTTGGATGCTAACTTTTGTGCTATAACCGGTATTTCGAAAGCACCTGGAACCCAAGTAATCTCAATATCTTCTTCAGAGCCTCCATGTCTTATAATGCCATCAATAGCTGCACCTAAAAGCTTTGAAGTTATAAATTCGTTAAATCTGCTAACAACAATAGAAAACTTTAGCCCCTTTGCTACTAAATTTCCTTCATTTGTTTTTATCATAATGATTCCCCCTTAAATAATTCAACTTATATCAAGTATATGCCCCATTTTATTCTTTTTGGTTTCAAGATATCCGATACTAAATTCGCTTCCTTCAACTTGAATCGGAACTCTTTCAACAATCTCAAGTCCGTAACCACTTAACCCAATAATTTTCTTCGGGTTATTGGTCAAGAGTCTGATTTTCTTTATTCCTAGTTCAGACAGTATTTGAGCTCCTATACCATAATCCCTCAAATCTGCCGGGAAACCCAATATTAGATTAGCCTCAACCGTATCTTTCCCTTTGTCCTGAAGCTCATATGCTCTAATTTTGTTTAGAAGTCCGATTCCTCTTCCTTCTTGCCTCATGTATAATATCACACCCGTACCCGCTTCTTCAACAGCTCTCATAGCTGTTCTCAATTGCTCTCCACAATCACAGCGCAAAGAGCCAAAGGAATCTCCCGTCATGCACTCAGAATGAACCCTTACAAGCACAGGTTCTTCGGTCTTTCCTATTTCGCCTTTCACTAACGCAACATGATGTTCTCCGTTTATTGTATTTTCATAGGCAATTATTTTGAATTCGCCATGTTCGGTTGGCATATTTGAACACGCTACTCTTTTGACAAGCTTTTCAGTATTGCTTCTATAGCTAATCAAATCCGCAGTAGTTATTATTTTTAACTTATGTATTCTTGCAAACTCCATAAGCTGAGGAACCCTTGCCATTGTTCCATCCTCATTCATGATTTCGCATATAACTCCTGCTGGCGTAAGACCAGCAAGTTTAGCAAGGTCAACCGCAGCCTCCGTATGTCCTGCACGTTTTAGAGTGCCACCATCTTTTGCAATCAACGGAAAAACATGCCCCGGCCGAATAAAATCTGAAGGCCCAGCTTTTGAGTTCACAATTTCGGATATAGTTTTAGCTCTTTCAAACGCTGAAATCCCTGTTGTAGATGAAATATGATCAATGGTAACTGTAAATGCAGTTCCCATGTGTTCAGTATTCTTTCTAACCATAGGCTGAAGGTCAAGCTCTAAAGCTCTTTCCTCTGTAATTGGCACACACAACATACCTCTTGCATACATAGTCATAAAATTGACAATCTCAGGCGTGATCTTCTCAGCAGAAGCGACCAGGTCTCCCTCGTTTTCCCGATCTTCATCGTCAACTACAATAATCATTTTCCCAGCCTTAATATCTTTGATTGCCTCTTGAATTGTGTTGAAAACTATATCCATTTACTATCACCAAATTCCTAACTACATAAAATTTTCTCTAAAAAAGTGGCTCCTCAAATTAACAGCTATGGTAGTTTCTAATAGCAAAAAGCCTTTTTGTAACTTTTTATGAAATGCTCAAACGAAAAGTTTCTTCTAAGGAAATAATAGAGCTTTCCTAGCATTATAAAAAATTATACTATTTATAAATTTTTTGTGCAAGTTTTGGAAGTTTCCTTATGCAAATCCATTGTCTAACAAAAAATCAATGTCCAATCCTTTTCGTTCAGCAGAGCTCTTTCCCTCACCTAAAAGGAACTTTTCAATGTATTTCCCCACGATATCACATTCTATATTAACCGTTTCTCCAGCCTTCTTTTCACCAAGTATGGTATTTGCAAGCGTAGCAGGTATTAGCGAAACACAGAAACAACTGCTATCAACCTCTGCAACAGTAAGACTGATTCCATCAATTGATACAGACCCCTTCATTACTATGTATCTTGAAATTTCAGGTGCTACCTGAAGAGTCATCCATACTGCGTTTTGTTCTTTTCGTATTTCTTTTATATTACCAGTTCCATCAATATGACCAGATACAAGGTGTCCTCCAAGTCTTTCGTCCAGCCTTAGCGCAGGTTCAAGATTAACTTTTCCAGATGGCTTTATATTCGCCAAGCTGGTTTTTCTCATTGTTTCTGGCATAACATCAGCTTCAAACCATTTATCTCCCATACTACAGATGGTTAGGCAAACACCATTTACAGCTATGCTATCTCCCAACTTAGCATTTTTCACTATTTTAGGACATTCAATCTTAAGTTTATTAACGTTTCCTGAATAGTTTACTGATTTAATTATTCCTATCTCTTGAATAATACCTGTAAACATCCGAACCTCCTACAATTTCAAAATTGGGCAACCATAAGGGTTGGCCCTACACAAAACATATTATAACAGAAAAACAATTTCTGAGCACAAAATACATATTATGCTTTATTCTCTTTCATACGCTTGCTGCCGATAAGTCTTTTCCCATAAAAGATCATCATTAATATCGCTGCCATAAAAGACATTCCTGCACCAAAATAAAACGGAGCGCTCGAATTTATTTTATCATACATTACCCCTGCAATTAAACTTGCAGGCAAAAGTGTAATTCCAAGAACAGCATTGTACAATCCCAATCCGGTTCCTCTTTTATCCGAATCAATTAAATCCGAGACAAGAGCTTTTTGAACACCATCGGTAGACGCACTATAAAGACCATAAAAAGCAAATAAAATTATAATTACATACTGCAAACTATATGCTCCAAAACTAAAATAAATCAGTGAATACAATAGATAACCAAATATAATAAGTCTTTCTCTTCCGATTTTGTCTGAAAGCATTCCAATAGGCATTGCAAAAATTACTGAAACAAGATTAAAAATAAGATATAGCACTGGTATGTAAATATCGCTAAATCCTGAATCTCTTGCTTTGACAAGCAAAAGAGCATCTGTTGAATTTCCTAAAGTAAATATAAAAGCAATAAAAAGAAATGCATAAAATCTTTTTGAAAAATCCTTGAATACAATCTTTCCAGGTAGGCTCTCCTTAGATTTTTTAGCTTCCTTAATGAATGATAGGATTACGATAACCCCTAAAATCGCAGGTATTGCAGCCAATAAGAAAACCAGTCTGTAGTTATTTGTAAACGTCGCCATAACCCATACGGCTAAAAGCGGCCCTATTATTGCACCCGCATTGTCCATTGTTTTATGAAATCCAAAGTTCCTGCCTGTTTTCTTTCCCTGAGTTGAACCAGCAATTAAACTGTCTCTAGGGGCAGTTCTTATTCCTTTTCCAACTCTTTCTATAAATCTCAAGTATAAAACCTGCAAAGGACTCGCAACAAAAGAATAAATAGGCGTAATTAAAGCAGTAATAAAATATCCCAAGACCATAAACGGCTTGTTTTTACCAATTTTATCGCTCCACCATCCAGATATAGCTTTAAGTACAGAAGCAGTACTCTCAGCAACTCCCTCAATTAGCGAAAGCTCTGTTTTTGTTGCACCAATGGAAAGTAAAAAAAGAGGCATAACCGCATAGACCATCTTTGTTGAAGTATCGGTCAAAAAACTGGTCAGCCCTGCAAAGAAAACATTGTCTTCCATTCCTAAAATCTTTTTCTTATTCTCTGAATCCAAAAATGAAATCTCCCATTAGTCGGTAATATCATTCGGGTCGAATTCCGGCATATTTGTTTCTCGGTTAGTTTCTCCCGGTTCAATATGAATATTTACATTAGTATTCCTTAATACATTCTCAAGGTCCATTTCAATACGTTCACTCAAATCGTGGGATTGTTTAACAGTCAATTCCTCTGGTACCGTCATGTGGAAATCAATATATTTTATGTTTCCAGCTTTTCTGGTTCTTAACATATGGTAATCAAGTATTTCGTTATTATATCTTCCCATTACAACAGTTATACGCTCCTCATCCTCAGCAGGCAAACTCGCATCCAACAAAGGTGAAAATGCCTCCCTGCAAAGCGCCCATGATTCTTTAATTATTAAGCACGCAACAGCAATCGCCACTATCGGATCCAGTAGATTTATACCCGTAATCGCTATCAGGGATAATCCAAGTCCGACTCCCAAAGAAGTATATACATCTGTTTTTAGATGAAGTGCATCAGCCTCCAATGCAATGGAGTCTTCTTCCTTGGCAACCTTGTATATTCTACCTGCTACAATTGTATTTACTATTGCAGAAAAAAACATTACGCCTACGGCAATCCATGTTTCTTCAATCTTTGTAGGATTCAATATCTTTTTAATAGCTTCCTGTATTATTAGATATGCTGCAATAAATATTAACAATCCTTCTATCAGCCCTGAAAAATTCTCAACCTTGCCATGTCCATATGGATGCTCTTTATCAGCCGGTTTCCCAGAGATTTTAACAGATATAAATGCAATAATGGATGCTAATAAATCCATGCTAGAGTGTATTGCTTCAGAGATTATACTTACCGAACCGCTTAGAATTCCCGCAACCACCTTAGCAAGTATCAAACTAGTATTTGAGATTATTGAAAGCATTGCAACTTTTACTTTCTTATCAGTGCCATTCAACCGAATCCGTCCTCTCATTTAATTTTTTTGTTGTGTACTTTGTAGTTAGCTAGATAAAATAAACCTGTGAAACCATAATTAAAAATTATAGTCCCACAGGTTTATACCTGCTGCTGATTAATCAGCCCAGCCCCACCGGTTGCCCGATCGCCTGCTCTACACGCACTTCGTATTTTATTATTTAATATATTAAATCATACACATATTTGTGTCAAGTATATTACCTAATACGGTTATCTTCCCCTTGAATCAAATTGCCTGGGTTTATTATGCTGAACATATTCATTCATTAATACCTTTACTTTTTCTTCCTTCTTGTCCAATTCGGGCAAAATCTCCTTACCATGATTAAGCTCTTTTTCTCTCTGAATAAGAGCACGTTGGTATATCAAATACCAATAAACTAATTCTCCTTTTTGAAAAAACTCTTTTTTCCCCGCTTCCATCTCCTTACTATCAACAACCAATTCCCCTTCTTCATCCTCTTTAACAAATGGTATTGGGCTTCTTAGGAAATCCTCAATTAGTTTAAAATGCTCCGCTTTAAAGTCTTTATCCTCTTCAAGAAATCTATCTTTATTTATTGATATCTTATTTCTGTCCTCCATCTCCCGAAACATCTTTGAACCCCTTATTATAACTCCTGCAAGAAAAACTTTAATCATCTTTATATCAAAAAAACTCTGCATGGCGTTTTCTACATCAGGGAAAAGCCTTTCAAGATTGAATACGACCTCAGACACCGTATCATATATGCTAAGTGTGCGCTTCCACCCTGCTACATCCTTGGGTTGAATATCTCTAACAACTGCATAGTTTGCTTCTTTTTTCATATATTGAGATATAATATTTTCGATGTTAGCAAATTTGGGGGGTAAATATTCTGATTCCTTCACAGAAAATAATTTCCCAACTTCTCTGCCTAGAATAAGTGCAAGCTCACTTTTATTCTCACCAGTACTCATATTGTATCTCCTCACTAACCCTCATCTAAATTCAAGATTCTCTTTGTCCGATTCCTACCACCGCTAATACTTCTCAAAGCAGTGGTACGTCACATGGATAAGGGCTTCTAATATTTAGCTGACTAAATCTCTCACCTAAATCTAAGAATCCCTTTACACAATATTAAACAGCTCATCAAATCTTTTTTCTAGTTCTTCATCCGTTATTTCTCTCTCGACATTATTACTTGAAGAAGCCTGATCATATGGGTTAAAAACTCTCCATTCTGGTCTGCTAGAAAGTTTGTTCTCATTATGATGAATCTTTGTCTCAATAGATTGCTCATAATTCGGGTGCTGTGCAATATCAAATTTTTTGCATTTTATAGGGTTAATTCCTTTTATCAAAATAATTTCCGTCCATAAGTCCAGCCTCTTTAATTCATCAACCGTCATCAGTGTTCTTCCCATACTTTGTTCACCAGAAGTCATTGAAAAATTTGCGTTCTGGCTGCTACTGAAAAAACCGGCCATTCCCTTATGCGGAGTATTATAAGATTCCGTTTTTTTAGAGATCGTTGCCTCTCCAAGGCTCTTTGATATGTATTCGCAGGTTTTAAGTGCTTGGCTTCCTAGAAATAGCTGTGTATCGCAGTTTGATATGATATTCTCATAGATTTCTTTATATAAATCAATAAGCTGATCCAAACTCTGTAGGATTATACTGATATTAATCTTCCTGCTTCTACTGGTACTGATTTTCTGGTTGAAGTCAGGAATTCTTCCTGTATTTGCGAACTCGTCAAGCATAAAGAATACCGGAACATCCAAAGTCCCTCCATTCTTGTCTGCTACATCATAAAGCCTTTGCAAAACCTGTCCAAAGAACATAGTCGCAAGGAAGTTAAAAGTACTGTGACTATCAGGGGTTATACAAAATATTGCTGTTTTCTTCCTTCCAAGAGCTTCTATGTCTACATTGTTCGAACCCATAAGAGATGCAATCTCCGGCGTATCAAAAGGGTTTAACCTTGTCGCCAACCCAACCAAAACCCCTGCTCTTGTCTTATCAACCGCCAGCCTGAAAGTTTCGTAATTCTTTCTTCCCATATGATCAAAAGGAAGTTCCATAAACATGTTATCCATTAAATCGAAATCAGCCCCTGCACGAACAAGCGCAAGGCAGCTTGCAAGCGATTGCTCTTCTGGAGGACATACTGAACAAATATAGTAAATACAGGATTTTAGAAGTGCTTTTTCAGCCAATGGCCAGAATGGGTCTTCCGACTTTGCCCCCCCATTTGAATTATCTATTATAGAATCTGCAATTATATCCACATCAATGTTTGTCTTTACATGTGCCAGAGGATTGTAATTATCACTGCAGTCGGGATTTACAAGATTGAACATCTTTACATCATAACCATTCGCCCGTAAGAATCCTGCTGTTGTATCATAGAGCTCTCCTTTTGGGTCTGTTATTACATACGAACCAAGCATATTCAATATGTTCGGCATAACATAACCTCTTGATTTTCTGGAGCCAGCTCCACCGAAAACGAGAACGTTTTTATTAATTTTTCTGCTGTCTATATCAAGGTATCTACCAACTCCGAGAAGCAATCCCTTAACCTTATTAAGTATCTCAAATTCTTCTCCCTTTGCCCAAGCACTTGAACCATGCTCAATATTTGCGTATTCTCTTTTATTCATACGAAGTTTGATTTCAACAAAAACAATTATTCCAAATAATAAAAGGAAAGCCCCTTTGCTAAAATCAAAGTACACTTTCCTCACTTCTTTATTGGTAAAAATCTTGCCTATATTGTCAAAAGGTCTAGCCATATTAGACATGGCCTTTTCTTGGCATAAAGCAAAAAACTCCAAGCCACCTATTTTCTCATCTTTTGGTAGCTTTTTATTATGCTCTTGCATAGAAATAACAGCTGTTGCAATGCTTGAAGATATAAATACGCAAATTACAAAGATTAGTATAGCATATACAATAAGTCTTTTTATAAACTCTTTGGATAATTTAGGCATAACTTAACCTTTTTCCTCCTTAGTATTGGATGAATTCTATTATCTGCCACCTATATCTTCAACAGATGGAGTCGTTCTGTCATAAGGATTTGATCTATTTTTATAAGGGTCAGTATTTTCTTTATTATACGGATTTGACATGCTTTCTCTATTATCTTTATGTGGATTTTTTACAGGAGAAATCAGTGTATCTCTGCCCATCTCCATTTTAACAGGCTCTACTATTTCAGGCTCAGCTACTTTAACTTCCTGAACAATTGGCTCACGTCCTTCAACTTTTTGAATTTTATCCGGCAGAAACTTTTCTTTAGCATCTGGTCTTCCAGGTCTAAACCAATCACCTGTTATCTCTAATTGTTCAGCTAATGCCATATCAATCACTCCCTGTTTAAATATTTCAATTTACTATATTTTTAAATAGGACGTATTTTTCGTGCATAAAAATTTGGTTCTTCCAATCCATCTTGAGCTATACCGATTGCTCCATACCCGTTAATTTCTCTCTGTTGTTCCCTGTTTCCCTGCTTATCCTCATCGTAAATTCCCTTTATCTCTTCACCAAAACTATCTGGATCAAGAGAAAAAAACAAAACGGGATTATCAATTCGTGCTTTGTGAATATATTTCAACGAAATCTGCGCCATACTTTTACTTCCATAATATTTTGTCGGCTTACCAATTGCATTTAACGAGTTCCCTTCGATAATTCCTACCGTAAGAGTTATACATAATTCCTCTTTGTTAACATTAACAACCGTTACCCGTTCCATTTTATTTGGAGTCATAAAGGTTTTTACAGTTTGTCCGGATTTTGCAATATGCTCATCATAGGGAAGCTTTTTAAAACCCTTGCCCCTCCACGCATAAACAATGGTATTTTCTTCAGGTTCGTCCATGATAACTAATGTATTAATACTAGCATGAGCAAAACCCAAACCAGTTGGCCTACTATTTTGACTGCCGCTCTCCATTAAGAGCCCTCCTTTTCAAGAGGAAGTTTATTAGTGAAAATTTAGAATGTTCATTCAGATTTCGTCATTAGATTACATATATTTCGTTTACCTATGATTATATTATATAACAAAAAGAAATTTTTGTCATTAAAAAATAAAGGTTATACAGGCATCCGCCTTACTTAAACAGTGCCTCCTTATGAAAAAACCTTGAGCCTAAATACAATAGCTCAAGGTCATAATATTATCTTTTTATGAATATTAAGTAGTTCCCACGCTCTTCGAATCTATAATTCCCTTGGTTACTTTTTCTGCAAGTATTTCAATCTTCCTTTGCACTTGTTGAGAGGACAACGGATAATCCTCCACCTCAACATAGTCTTCCGCAAAAAAAACTATACTTTCTTTTCCATAATTCTGTCTTGAATCTCCTGTTTTGATAACACTTCCTGCCACAACTAAGCTTTCAACTAATGTATCTGAATTCGCTTTAGAAGCAAATAAATTATTCTCTTTTCCTTCTCTTACAGTTAAATCCTCCATATGCAACTCTTGTTCAGATGTTTTCAGGGAGTGGTAATCAAGAATACTTTGAAATGAATTCCCATATGTTTTCTTGAGTGTCTTATAGACCGCTCTACTATTCGCATATTTCAAAACCTCACCTCCCACATAATACAATGAATCAGTAATGGTAAAAAAGGTTACGAATATTTGCTATTTATCAATTCTATTATACCATACAGAAACCGCATTTCCAAGGGATTTTAAAATATTTTTCTTCTTATATTTATATTGTTTGTTACTATTCAGAGGTAACAAATAAACCCTCCTATCCTCCCTGAAAAAGGGAGCGAAAAGTAGTCCTATAGAAGCTATCGCAAGCAAAAAACGAACGCAGACTAGGTTTTTGCTTCAAAAGTATTCTGTTCGCCTCCTATTACAGGAGGGCTAGGGAGGTCAGGTTTTAGATGCTTTTCACCTCTGAATAGCAACATAATTTTGCTTTATAAAACCATTGATAATTCACCTCACAGCTTTATTATTTATATACTGAATAATAAATGAAATCCGAAGGAGGATTAACATGGACATAATGAAAGACTATGGCGCAATGATGGGGTACTGTCCTACTGGAGAGTGTGGAATGGAAATGCCCCAAATGGGTATGCCGAAGATGGGAATGTCAAATCCTGACCCATATATGCAAAATCCAATGATGTATATGGAATACATGTATATGTATTACAAGTACATGTGCAAATACTTAGAATATATGGAAAAATGTAACGAATTAAAAAAGAAAAGTGAATAATAAATAATGGATGACATATGTCATCCATTATTTATTATTCATTATGAAAATACTTGTAGACTGCTTCAGCAGCCTTTGCATTCATGGACTTCACTTTTAAAAGCCCCTCATGCGGCGCTTCACGTATTTTTTCAATAGAACCAAAATGTTTCAGCAATTCTTTCTTTCGGGTTGTACCTATCTCCTGAATATCATCAAGCACGGAATTTATGGTTTCTCTGGTTCTTATTTTCCTGTGATAATCAACCGTAAATCTATGAACCTCTTCCTGTACTTCTGCGATTAGCTTCATTACCTGCGCATTTTTCTTTAATTCAATCTCTGTTCCCGCCTCAGTAATAAGACCTCTGGTCTTGTGCCTTCTATCCTTAACCATTCCCACACAAGGTATATCAAGCCCCAAATCTCTCATAGCCTGCAATCCCGATCTAAGCTGATTGATTCCTCCATCAATAAGAATTAGGTCTGGATATTTTAAAAATCCTCTGGATTCCGCATCCTTTCTGTTAGGATTTATTGCTCGCCTCAATCTCCGATTAATAACTTCATTTATACAAGCAGGGTCATCCTGTCCTTCAACAGTTTTAATCTTGAACCTTTTATACTGGCTCTTATCCAGCCTTCCATTTTCAAGCACTACCATTGCACCAACAACAGCTGAAGTCGAAAGATTGGAAATATCAAAGGCTTCAATTCTAGTAATAGTCGTTTCAACTTTTAGTATTTCCTTAAGCTGTGACAAAGCTGCCTCATAACCTATTCCCTGCCTATGAAGTTCCAGTTCTGCATTTCTTCTGGCTATCTCGAGAAGGTTTCTCTTGTCTCCCTTTTGAGGTACCTTGATTTCTACACGTGAACTTCTTTTCTGAGACAACCATTTTTCAATGACTTCTTTTTCTTCTATATCTTTACTCAGCAGAATCTTACGTGGCACATAGATTACTAGTGAATAAAACTGTTTCAAAAATGATGAAATTATTTCCTCATCCTCGACTCCTATCATTCCCTTGAACATGAAGTTTTCACGTCCTATAAGCTTTCCATGCCTAACAAAGAAAACTTGTATACAAGCATCTCCAACGCCTCTTGCCAAACCAATTATATCTATATCTGTATCCGAATCTCCAGCTTCCTCAACAAATTGTTTCTGTAGTAAACTGGTTGCAGAGCTAATCCTATCTCGGAATACTGCCGCCTTTTCAAATTCCATTTTTTCTGAAGCTTCATTCATTTGAGTCTCTAGTTTTGCGATTATTTTCTCATGCTTTCCATCTAGGAAATCACAGATTTCATCTATTATTTTCCTATATTCTTCAGCTTCTACATATCCCTGGCAAGGACCAAGACATTGACTTATATAATAATTCAGGCATGGCCGCCCCTTCCCCATTTCTTTTGGCAAATCCCTGCTGCATGACCTGAGCTGAAATATTTTAGTTATCAAGTCGACCATTTCTTTTACTGCTCCCGAATCTGCATACGGCCCAAAGTATTTTGAACCATCCTTAGTTATCTTGCGAGTAACAACTACCTTCGGGAACTTATCTCGCATAGTTATTTTTATATAAGGATAATTTTTATCATCCTTCATGAGAACATTGAATCTGGGTTTATGCTCCTTTATAAGGTTACACTCTAAAATAAGGGCTTCGGTCTCAGAGTTAGTGATTATATACTCAAAGCTTTGTACCTTTGAAACCATACTGCTTATGCGCGGCGAAAGATTTGCGGTCGGCCTGAAATACTGGCTTACACGGGCCTTTAATACTGCCGCCTTACCAATATACAGGATGTTATTATATGAGTCTTTCATGATATAAACGCCGGGCTTTAATGGAATCCGTTTTATTTCCTCCCTTATGTTAAACATAATCAACCCTCACAATGCTCTTTTCCCGTATTTTATACTGCACTCGGTGAGAAAAACGATAGTTTTCGAACCGCTAAGTGCAGTTATACTTGCTTCCTTAGGAAATTTGTTCCCGCTGCAAGTATATCATCTTTATTTCTTAAGTGCAAAAACAAAATACACTTTTAAAGCACAGCTTTAGTTGTACTTTAAAAGTGTATCCTGAAATCTATATATGATAATTTTTATTCAGCTTCAGCTACAGTATCGGAGGCAGTTTCAAACTTTGAAAGAATTGCTGTCTGAATTTTTTCTCTTGTTTCTGCATTTATTGGATGTGCAATGTCCTTGAATTCTCCTTCTGGAGTTTTTCTGCTTGGCATTGCAATGAATAGGCCGTTTTGACTTTCAATAATTTTTATGTCGTGTACCACGAACTCATTGTCAAAAGTCACTGAAACGACTGCCTTCATTCTCGATTCTGTGTTAATTTTCCTAATGCGGATATCTGTGATTTCCATAGTGCTACCACCCTTCAGTTATATTATGCTCTTTGTTTAGTTCGATATTTTTTTTAAATTTCCTTCTTTTTGTAATAATTTTCTAATATATTTTATGAATTTTTTTCCTTTTTACTGTCATACATATAATTTTTAGGCTCTATTTGGTATTAAATATTTTTATTAAAATTGAAATAATATAATAATCAGCAGAAAAACACATATAATAATTCAGGTTTTCACTTTACTTTTTTCACTGTATTGGTAATATATACTTGGCAAGTATGAATTCACTATGCGGTCGGAATATGTCACCTCCCCATTGTAATCTCATATAATGCCAAGAAAGTATAATGAATTGAGGTGTTTATTTTGTTCCTAGACAATTTGAAAAAAGGTCAAAGGATACATATGATTGGCATCGGCGGCATCAGCATGAGCGGTTTGGCAGAAATTCTTATAAAGTGGGGTTACATCCTCAGCGGTTCAGACTTGAATCCTTCAAATATAACCGACAAACTTCAGAATTCTGGAATCAAAATTAGTATTCCACATGAAGCTAAAAATGTAGATGGTGCTGATGCGGTGGTATATACGGCGGCCGTAAAATCGGACAATCCTGAAATAATTAGAGCAAAGGAGTTAAACATTCCTGTCGTTGATCGTGCAACACTTCTTGGAGAGATTACTGCAATCTATCCTAAAACCATTGCAGTTTCAGGGACTCACGGTAAAACCACCACTACTTCAATGATTGCATCTACGTTAACTGAAACCGGTTCTGATCCAACTGTTCTTGTTGGCGGAGAATTAGATTCAATCGGCGGCAATTACAGAATAGGAAGCAGTGAGCTTCTTGTAACCGAAGCTTGCGAATACGTAGAAAGCTTTCTCAAATTTTATCCTGACTGTGGAATTATTCTAAATATTGATATGGATCATCTTGATTTCTTTAAGAATATTGAGCATGTGAAATCTTCGTTTTTAAAATTCGGAAATAAGGTTTCCCCATCTGGTGTTGTCATTGGGAACTTTGATGATAAAAATGTTGTGGATATTTTTAATGATATAGATAGGGAAAAGGTGTCCTTTGGACTAGACAGTAATGCTGATTGGAAAGCAGAGCAAATCTCTTTCAATGCTAGGGGCTGTGCAGGATTTTCAGTATACCATAATGGTACAAAGGTTGGAAGCATTCAGCTCTCAATTCCCGGCCGTCACAATATTTACAATGCACTCGCCTGTATTGCAGCTTGTTCTTACTATGAAACAGAATTCGAAAAAATAAAGGCTTCTCTGGAGAGGTTTACAGGAGCTAAAAGAAGATTTGAATATATGGGTGAAACAAATGGCTTTAGGATTGTCGATGATTATGCTCATCATCCATCAGAAGTAAAAGCAACTCTAGAAGCAGCTGCTAAACAAAATCCAAATTCGCTTTGGTGCATATTTCAACCTCACACCTATACCCGCACAAAATCTCTCTTGAGTGAATTTTCAACCGCATTTGGATCAGCCAATCATGTTGTAATAACAGATATCTATGCAGCAAGAGAAAAAAACACAGGAGAAATTCATTCAAAAGACCTTGTTGATGCAATAAATAAGGAAACCTCGAACGCAGTATACGCTTACAGTTTTGAGGAAGCTGTGAGACTAATAAAAGAAGGGGCAGGATCCGGGGATTTAGTAATAACCATGGGCGCTGGCAACATATATAAAGTTGGTGAAATGTTGTTAGAAAAATAGACAAGA
>Ga0209340_1001592_pt1 | contig 15588 bp, 15 predicted proteins | sample EPASupsiteSAE323_FD_187266 | JGI IMG/M metagenome (GOLD analysis project Ga0209340, IMG submission 187266) | Bioremediated contaminated groundwater from EPA Superfund site, New Mexico - Sample SAE3-23 (SPAdes) (version 2) | ecosystem: Environmental > Aquatic > Deep subsurface > Groundwater >... | reverse complement strand
AGATTTCATAGAACTTCTGGAAGAAATTGAAAGAGAATTTTCGTTAAACAAAGACACAATAATTATAGACAGCAAAGAAAAAGCTATTCTTGTGAGCTTACAAACTGACAACATCAGTGAATTTTTATCACAGGAGTCGATTTCAGAACTGGAACAGCTCGCAGATACGGCAGGAGCTGAAGTTATAGGTATGATTTCACAAAAAAGATCCTCTCCCGATTCTGCTACTTATTTAGGAAGCGGAAAAGCAAGAGATTTAGCACTTATGGTACAGGAAAAAGGCGCAAACATTGTAATAGTTGATGCAGAACTTTCTGCCCGACAGCAAAAAACTCTTGAAGAAATTATAGGCGTTAAAACCATAGACAGAACTGAATTAATCCTTGATATCTTCGCTCAAAGGGCAAAAACAAAAGAAGGAAAACTTCAGGTAGAGCTTGCTCAATTGAAATATCTTTATCCGAGGCTTGTAGGATCGGGGCTTTCTCTTAGCCGTCAAGGCGGTGGCGGTACAGGAGGCGGGATTGCCACAAGAGGTCCGGGTGAAACGAAACTTGAGATTGACAGGCGTAGAATTAAAGACAGAATTAACATTCTTGAAAAAGATGTTGACGAGATAAAAAACCACAGATCTCAACAAAGAAAACTAAGAGAAACAAACAATATCCCCGTTGTTTCTATTGTTGGATACACAAATGCCGGCAAATCCACGCTTTTGAACGCTCTATCAAACTCTGATGTGCTTGCTGAAAACAAGCTCTTTGCAACGCTTGATCCTACCACCAGAAAAATAAAGCTTCCCGAAATGTCCGATGTTTTACTTACGGATACTGTAGGATTTATTCAAAGACTTCCCACCGCTCTTGTTAAAGCTTTTAGGGCTACGTTGGAAGAAGTTACGCAGTCTGATATAATTTTGCATGTAATTGATCCCGTACATCCTAACTGCCAAGAGCATATTGATACCGTTTATGATATTCTAAAGGAACTTGATGCTGACAAAAAACCTATAATTACTGTCATAAACAAAATTGATCTTGTAAAAGATGAGTATTTGCTTGAAAAATACATGCATGAGCTTCCAAACCCCGTAAAGGTTTCTGCGCTACAGAGGAAAAGATTTGGGGATTTGCTCTCAAAGATTGAAGAAATTATAAAAAATAAAGAAACCAACTTTTAAAAAAAGATTTATTTTTCTTCTTTAGAGGATTTTGACAATTTCTTAATGAATTTTACATCTGATGTAATCCATTTTAAATTTTCTCTAATAGTTTCTATTCTTTCTTCAATATTAGATATATGACTATGAATGTAGTTAAGTTCATGATTTTTATACATTTTTACTAAAACCCCTATAATATTATTAAATAATTAGTCTAAAAATGAGTCATAATAAATATTATATAGAATACTATATAGGTTGTTACTGTCTATCAATCAGTAATCATTCCGCATAAAATATATATAGTTATAATTAGGGCTTTCAAAATATTTTATAAAAAACTTGTTGAAATTTTTAAGTTTGATTAATAAATAATTAAATTTTATATTTTAAGGTATAATCCCTTTAATAATAATTTTTACAGGAGTTACTAATGCGTCTAAATTTTACAAAATTTTTAATTCTTACCTGTTTCTTAATCTGTTTTTCAAGCGCGGCTTTTGCCGAACAATTAAAGTTTATTCAAGTCACAGACACACATATAACTTTAAACGGCTCTAATTATCAGGGAAGAGATCTTGAACAATCAGTACAAAATCTTGAAACCCTCGTAAAATCAATTAATAAACTAAACGGTATAGATTTTGTAGTCTTTTCAGGAGATAACATTGATTCTGCAAACGAAGACAACTTAAGAAAATTTTGTGAAATAACAAAAAACTTAAATAAGCCGTATTACATAACCATTGGCGATCATGACGTATTTTCAAGCGCCCTTAACAAAACAAATTATTTTAAAATTGTTAAACAATATAACAAAAACCAAAAAAGCACTGATTCAGAATATTATTTCTTTCCAAATAAAGATATTGTTGTAATAGTTATGGATGGAACAATTCAAATGATTCCATGCGCTCATGGCTGCTACAACGAAAGAGATTTAGAATGGCTGGATGAAGTTTTAACCAAATATAAAGATAAAAAGGCTATTATTGTACAGCATTTTCCTATGATTGAACCCTATGAAAACAAATCCCATAAACTTAGAAGACCTGAGGAATATTTTAATTTACTAGCTAATCATAAAAATGTTATCGCTATTTTATCCGGACATTATCACGGCGGAGATAAAATTACCGTAAAAGATAATATTTACCATGTAAGTACACCTGCTTTTGTTAATTCGCCTTACAATTATAGAATTATAGACATAAACTATGATAAAAATTCTTTATTTCAGGAAAAACCGGTGTTTGAATTAAAAACAGAAGTCCTTCCTCTTAAACAGCAACCTGCTAATCAAACAAATTAAAACTCATTTTAGAATGCGGATTTTTTTCAAAAGATATGAAATTTTTAACATTTATTTGGAAAATAATCGCCAGATAAGTGTAAATTACTATAATTGCAATTAAATAAAATTCTTTTTTAGTCAATTTAACCACCCACCCTTTTTATTTTTAACTAAAAACAATCAAAAACTTTGCTCCAACTTTAACAGCCGGAACAAAGTTTTCTCTCCATCCCTCACAATAATGCTTTTATAGTTTTCTTTCATTCGGATATTATATTGGACAATTTTTATTCATTCATTCCCCGAAGAGGTAATAAATTAAATCTATACTGGTATAATAATTTTTATGAATAATTACGATATAAAATTTATGAAAATCGCTCTGGAAGAAGCTAAAAAAGCTGCTAAAGATATCCCTGTCGGGGCTGTGCTTGTTTATAATAACGAAATTATTGCAAGAGCTCATAACCGCAAAGAATTAGAACAAGATGCGACTTCCCATGCGGAAATTCTTGTCATAAAAGAAGCTTCACAAAAAATTGAAAACTGGAGGCTGAATAATACTGTTCTTTATGTTACTCTTGAACCATGCCCGATGTGTGCTGCTGCAATTTTATACAGCAGGATTCCCAAAATTGTTTTCGGGGCATATGACTCATTATATGGTGCTTTTGGCTCAACAATAAATATATGCGATTTGATTAAATTTAATCCTGAAATAATCGGCGGAATTTTAGAAGAAGACTGTTCAAATTTACTCAAAGATTTTTTCAAAAAACAAAGAAATATAAAAGAGAATTAACAATGTTTCCTTTATCTTTAATCTTAAGGCTTTTAATAATTTTAACAACGCTTTTATCAGTCGGAACAGCGGGTTATATGCTTATCGAAAAGTGGAGTTTGATTGATTCTCTATTTATGAGCGCAGAAACCCTTTCTACAGTAGGATATGGTCTTGCAAAACCGCTTTCTGCAAACGGAAAAATATTCACTGTTATCTACATATTATTTGGGGTAATATTATTTTTATATATTGCTGCTGAATTTGCAAAAACCGTAGTTAATGTTAATTTTCAGAAAATACTCGGCAGGAAAAAAATGGAAAACAAACTTAAAAATCTTAAAAACCACTTAATTCTTTGCGGTTACGGAAGAACCGGACTGGAAATTGCCCTTCAATTAAAAAACAGTAAGCTTCCTTATGTAGTAATCGATAAAGACAACTCTATAGAAGAAATTGCTCTTGAAGAAGGATTTTTATTTATTGCAGGAGATTCTACAGATGATCATATCCTGCAAAGAGCCGGAATAGAAAGAGCAAGAGGCATCTTTTGTTCTCTGAGTGATGATGTGGACAATCTTTATCTTACATTATCCGCAAAAAACCTTAACCCTGACTTAAAAATAGTTTCAAGGTGCGTTAAAGCTTCTAATGAACAAAAATTTAAAAAAGCAGGTGCTACCACAATCATACTTCCTTATGAAATCAGCGGAAGAAGAATGGTTGCTTCAATTATAAAACCCGATGTTGTAGATTTTCTTGATGTAGTAATGCACAGTCAGGGTAAAGATCTTGAACTTAAGATGGAACAGTTTTATGTGCCGGAAGGTTGTTGTTTAGAAAATAAAACTATATATTCTTCGGAAATAAGGCAAAAAAGCGGCGTTATTATTGTTGCAATAAAAAGAAACGGTAAATTTATTACAAATCCCGAATCTGATACTGTCATAATAGCTCGTGATTATTTAATAACTCTCGGGACAATTCAGCAATTGCAAAGTTTTGAGAATTTTGTAAAATAAGGAATCTTTAATAAAAATAATTTAAGGAGATGAGGAGTTTATGAAAACAAAAATTATATCAATTTCTATAATAGTCCTTTGTTTTTTAAGTATTATAGTCGGGATTGTAAATACTTCAATAAAAACAACAAAAACAGAAAAAAATCCTTCTAATTTCTTCAAAAGCTTTTCTTCGGAGAGCGATAAAATAGCGCTTATTTCATTACAAGGACCTATTTCTTCCGACACCTCAAGCAGTTTAATAGGAGAGTCCGATTCGGCGGAAGGAGCATTAAAAGCTCTGGAAAGAGCCACTGACGACAAGACCGTAAAAGGAGTTATTTTCAGAATAAATTCTCCGGGTGGAACAGTTGCTATGTCACAAGAAATTTACGGAACTATCTTAAGACTTAGAGAGAAAAAACCTGTTGCTGTATCAATGGCAGACGTTGCAGCAAGCGGTGGATATTATGTTGCCAGTGCGGCAAACAGAATTTACGCAGATCCGGGAACTCTCACCGGCAGTATCGGTGTAATTATGGGGACTTTAAACGTGCAAGAGCTTATGACTCAAAAGCTCGGGGTTAAATCCGTAGTCATAAAAAGCGGCAAATTTAAAGATACAGGCTCCATGTACAGACCAATGACCGATGAAGAACAAAAACTTCTGCAAAATATTATAAATTCTGCTTATCATCAATTTTTAAATGCAATTATAGACGGCAGAGTAAAAAGAACAGATAATTATAAAATAGAAAAAACTGCCCTCACTGAACAAATTCTTAAAAAATATGCCGATGGAAGGATTTTTACGGGAGAACAAGCGAAAAATTTAGGCTTTATTGACAAAATCGGAGGACTTTACGAAGTTAAGAACGATATTCGCAAAATGGCAAAAGAAAAATTTCCTTCCATAAGTGATCGACTTCCTGTAACTTCTTATAATAAACCTACCGGTTTTACTGAAATGCTATTCGGTGGAGTAGCTTCATTAACTCCTCATAAAAACATTGAATCATATATGCCTTTTAGCTTAAATTATCCGCGTCAACCATTATATATGTGGGAGTAAAGGCATGAACAAATTTTTTGATAATTTTTACGGTGTTTTATTCAAACCCTCTGAAACTTTTGACAAACTAAAAGAAAATCCTAATTTAATTCAAGGATTTATAATAGTTGTGTTAATAAGTATTTTAAGCCCTGTCTTGAGCTTTTCGATTAATTCAGCACAAAACCCCTTAGTTCAAGGGTTGGAATTGATTAACGCTTCTTTCTGGGGGCTTTTAAGCTGGTTGTTTTTTGCCTCGTTTCTGGAAGTAATTGCCGGCATATTTAAAAAAGGAGGAAAAACAAAGATTTTTTTATGCCTGTCAGCCTTTGCGCTTCTCCCCTGGATATTTTTAGCTCCTGCAAGTTTGTTTAAAACAGGAGGACTTTTATTTAAATTTACGGGAGTTATCATAGGCCTTGCAAGTTGGCTGTGGAGCACGATTTTGACCGCTTATGCCATTATGAAAACTTATGACATTTCACCGCAAAGAGTTATTACTTTTATTCTTATTCCTTTTCTTGGCGGACTTTTAAGTTTTTACTGGTTTTTTGGATTTTTTACAACTTTAATTCAAATAATTAAATAATTTATCTAAAGACAGCAAGGGTTTGGAGTTTTTAATAACCCGTTTGAGTCTAAAAAGGGTGACATGAAAAATCACCTTGATTCGTGATTCATGTTTTTTTTATATAGTATATATTAAATATATACACGCAAGGATAGTTTGGCGCAGATAATTTATAAGAAGAAAAATAATGCAAGATATTAATACTTTCAAAATTTTAGAATTACAAAAAATAAACAACGGCATCGACTCTTACAAGCGTGCGTTAAGTGAAATTGAAGATAAAATCAATTATCTTGAACTCCTTGACGATAAAAAAAGTCTCGCCTCTGAAAAAGAAAAAATACAAAAAAGCCTGAAACATCTTGAAGCAAATAAAGAAAAAATAAACGAAGAACTTATAAATAATGACGGATTATCAGAACTTATAAAAATAAAATATGCTCTTTTATTGTCAAATTACGCTGTTTATCATGATAATCCGACTTTGCAGCCCAAAAAGGAAACAAAAACTTTAATTCAAAAAATACTTAATTTTAATAAAATTTCAAAATAATCCCCAAATAACAGCTACACACCGGTTTATTAGTTTAATATATGTTCTTTAATCAAGGACATATATTTTTTTATTTGTTTTATAATTCAAATAAAACGTGGTATCGGGTAAAAGTAGAGATAAAAAAGTTTATGATAAAAGATTTGATTTCGGAAAAAATTATAGAAGCCATACAAAAAGCCGCCCAAAATGGCGAATTAGGACAATTAAAACCTGAAGATGTAACTGAATTAGTAATTGAAAAAACTAAAAACCCCGAATTTGGTGATTATGCGGTAAATATTTCACCGCTTTCAAAGCATGCCCGAATTGCACCGCCTAAAATAGCCGAAGCGATAAAACCTTATCTTGATATAAAAGATGTTGAAATATCAATTGTTCAAGGATTTATAAATTTTAAGCTTGGACACAGCGTTTTAAATGACAGTATTGCTGAAATAATGCTGAAAAACAAAGATTTTGGCAGGAATAATCTTGGCAAATCAGAAAAAGTTCTTCTGGAATATGTTTCTGCTAACCCTACAGGACCTCTTCATATTGGTCATGGAAGGTGGGCAGCTGTAGGAAGCACTCTTGCAAATTTATTAAAATTTTCCGGCTATGAAGTTACTCAGGAATTTTATATTAACGATGCGGGAAATCAAATAAACAACCTCGGAAAATCTTTATGGATTAGGGTTCTTCAAGAGTTAGGCATTGATGCAAACTTTCCTCAAACCGAAGAAGAAGGTTCAAAAAACTATTATGCGGGTGAATTTCTGATTGAACCCGCAAAAGAATATCTAAAAATCAATAAAACAAAAGCAGAAGAGTTTTATAAAAATAATCCTGATCCTTTAAAACCTACTGATGAAATAATAAAAGAGTTGTCTGATTTTGCAAAAGCTTTGATGCTGCAAAGCCAAAAAGAACTTCTTGCCAAATTCAAGACAGATTTTGATATTTATTACAGCGAAACTTCTCTTCATCAAAAAGGCGAAGTCGAAAAAACTATCGAGAAATTACAAAATCTTGATAAACTTTATAAAAAAGAAGGCGCTTTGTGGTTTAAGTCTACTGAATACGGCGATGATCAGGATAGAGTTATTAAAAAAAGCGATGGTTCTTATACTTATTTAACAGCCGATATTGCTTATCACTATGACAAAATAGAAAGAGGCTTTGAAAAACTGATAAATATTTGGGGTGCAGACCACCATGGTTATGTGGCAAGAATTAAAGCCTCAATAGAAGCCATGGGAAAAGATCCAGATTGTCTGGAAGTGCTTCTCGGACAGCTTGTTAACTTAATTATATCGGGTGAACAAGTCAGAATGGGTAAAAGAAAGAAAATGCTTACCTTGCAAGAACTTATAGAAGAAGTTGGGGTTGACGGAACACGTTTTTGGATGATTATGAGGAGTATTGACACTACTCTTGACTTTGATGTTGACTTAGCAAAGTCATGTTCGGATGAAAATCCTGTTTTTTATGCTCAATACGCACATGCAAGAGTTTGCAGTATCTTAAGAACAGCTATAAGCGAAAGATTTGACCAAGATAATAAAACACAGCTTCCTCCTTTTATCTCACAGGAAGAACTTAAAGAACTTATAAACTCTCAAAAGTTTGATAAAAATTTGCTTAAATCACTCTGGAAAACAAATAGTGACAAAGAAATTGAATCAACAAAAGCATTAATTTTAAGACTTGAATCTTTTGAAGATTTAATTCAAACAGCGGCAAAAACCAGGGCTCCTTATTTGATAGCAAGGTATACTCTGGATCTTGCAAAAGATTTTCATTATTTTTATACGTTTACAAGGGTTTTGAATGTTGAAAACGATGTAATGAAAGCAAGATTATGCCTTATCAATGCAGTTAAGCAGGTTTTTGCAAATGCTCTTGAACTTCTCGGGGTTTCTGCGCCCGAATCCATGTAAAATTTTTAAATTTAAATATAAAAACTTGTCTTTCCTGAAAAATAAAAAACAGGTACAATAATTATTAAAATTAACTTAATTGGAGAAAAAAATGGAAAACGAGTTAAATACCCTTGAAACAGGCAATTTGCCAAAGTTTGAAGTTCATTCATTTTTAACATTGTCAGTAAAACAAGGTGTTTCGGATATTCACTTAAGGGTAAATTCTGTTCCTGTAGTAAGAAAAGACGGGCTTATTCTTAAAACAAAATACGCTCCGCTTACAGAACAGGACATGGACGATATTGTAAAAATAATAGTCCCGCAAAAGCTTTATCATAAAGTAAAAACAACTTATGACTTTGATTTTTCCATAGAAATGACGAATATAGCCAGATTCAGAGTTAATTTACTTCATGATTTAGGGAATGTCGGCTTTGTGTTAAGGGTTATCCCTCTTGATATACCGTCTATAGAAGATTTATACCTCCCTCCTTCACTTAAAGAATTTACTAATTATAATAACGGACTTGTTTTAATAACCGGACCGACAGGAAGCGGCAAATCCACAACGCTTGCTACAATACTTAATTACCTGAATCAAAACACGCAAAAGCACGTTGTTACTCTCGAAGATCCTATAGAATTTATTCACAACAATCAGAAAAGTATTTTTTCTCAAAGACAACTCGGTGTTGACACCGATTCTTTTCCAAACGGTATTAAATATGCACTAAGGCAGGATCCTGATGTTATTTTAATCGGGGAAATGCGTGACATGGATACAATTTTTAGCGCATTAAAAGCTGCGGAAACGGGACATTTGGTGTTTTCCACTCTTCACACTACCGACGCGGTTCAGACAATAAACAGAATTATTAATGCTTTCCAGCCTTACGAAAGAGATGCCGTAAGAATGCAAATAGCTTCTGTTTTAAGAGGAACGGTTGCTCAAAAACTTATTAAAAAGCGTGATAACAAAGGACGAGTCCCTGCAACAGAAGTTTTAGTCGTCACTCCCGCCGCAAAAGATTACATAGAAAGAAATGAAATTGACAGGCTTTATGATTTAATCAATAAAGGCAGTTTTAATAACATGATGAGTATGAATATGTCTTTATTAAAGCTTGTAAAAGCCGGCTTAATTTCAGAAGAAGGGGCTATAGAACAATCTAACAATTCAAATGAAATGCAGCAAATGCTTAAAGGCATGTTCCACGGCTCTCAAAATACGAATTTGCAATAAAAATAATTCCCGTTTATATAAAATATTATAAAAATTTAACTTATTTTAAGCCTTGTTAAGATTTTATAAAGCAGGTGTATGTGTATGCTAAACTTTATTTAAGGTTATAAAAAATAGGCGGTGTGGCAATGATTCCAATTTTAGATTTAAGTCATCAATATGCAGAATTAAAAACGGATTTAGAAAGAGAAGTATTAAAAGTTTTATCGTCAGGACAATATATTCTTGGCGAAAACGTCAAAAAATTTGAAAAAAGTTTTACCAAATACAACGATGTAAATCATGCGCTTGGCGTGGCTTCAGGCACTGATGCGCTTCATCTTGCGCTTAGAGCTCTTGATATAGGAGCCGGTGATGAAGTTATTACGGTTTCTTTCACTTTCATCGCAACTGTAGAAGCCATAAGCTATGTTGGAGCAACCCCTGTTTTTGTGGATATAAACCCTGATACTTTTAATTTTGATGCGAAAGAACTTGAAAAGAAAATTACATCAAAAACAAAAGCAATAATACCTGTTCATCTTTACGGACAACCGGTAGACATGTCACCAATCCTTGAAATTGCAAAAAAATACAATCTTTATGTGGTAGAAGACTGCGCTCAAGCAATAGGTGCTGAATATAAAGGCAAAAAAGTCGGTTCACTCGGAGATATAGGTTGTTTTAGCTTCTTCCCCACCAAAAATCTCGGAACTTTCGGTGATGGCGGAATGGTAACCACAAACAGCGATTATCTTATGGAAAGAATGACTTCTTTAAGAAATCATGGCAGCAAAGTCAGATATTATCACGATGAAGTTGGTTTAAACAGCCGTCTTGACGAAATCCATGCTGCTATTCTTAATGTAAAATTCCCTCATATCGACAAATGGAATTCAAAAAGAAGAGAAGTAGCTTATTATTATAACGAGCTATTTAAAGATGTTCCGGAAGTTCAAACTCCTAAAGAACTTGAGGATACTTATTGTGTTTATCATCAATATACTGTAAAAGCCCCTGTCAGAGATCAACTTGTCGAATCATTAAGACAAAAAGGCGTTATGGCAATGATTTATTACCCTGTGCCTATACATTTGCAGGCGGCTTATAAAAATTTCGGATACACTGAAGGATTATTGCCTAATACAGAAAAATGTACAACACAAGTTTTTTCTTTGCCTATGTTCCCCGAAATAACTAAAGACCAGCAAAGACAAGTTGCAGAAGCTGTTAAATCAAGCCTTATAGAGCTTTCTGTTAAAGTATAAAGTTAAAATAAGTCTTTTAAATCTTTTCCCAATGCTTCAGCTATTATTTTAACATTGCATATTCTTATATCCTGTTTTGCGTTTTCAACATTGCTTATAAAATTAACGCTTAAACCAGTTAATTCAGCCAAATCGTCCTGAGAAAGTTTTTGTTTAAAACGCTCAGTTCTTACAGTTATTGCTATTTTTTCCAATAATTCTTTATTTTTATGCATAATTACATTATTAATCATTGACTTAATGTTATCCATAGATTAATATATGTCTATACAGATATTAATCTATGAAATAAAAAATAAGTGGTTTTTTATGAAATTAAAAATATTATCTGGCATGAATGATAAAAAATTATCCGAAGTTGACGAAATGGGTTCAGCGGTTTTTGATTTACAGGAATCATTAAAAAATTTTATTATTATCCTAAATAATTTACAAAAAGACATAGATAAAATAAAATCTGTTTTGAAAATCGATTAAATATACTGTTATAATAATTTACATGTGGCAAATAAAAAAACTCGGAAAAATTCCTTATAAGAAAGCTTATGAGCTTCAGCTTTCTCTTGTGGAAAAAAAACAAAACTGGTTTCTTCTCTGCGAACATGCCCCTGTTTTTACACGGGGAAAGGGCTCTAAAGAAACCAGTATTCTTGATAAAAATATTCCCGTTGTTATGACAAATAGAGGTGGGGATTTAACTTATCACGAACCGGGGCAGCTTGTCGGCTATATTATTTTAGATTTAAAAGCTCAAAAACTTAGCGTAAAAGCTTATTTAGACAAGATTGAAAAATTAATCATAAATACACTTTCAAAAATTGATATTGACGCCAAAAAACATCCTGATTTAGTCGGTGTCTGGGTTGGCGAGAAAAAAATCGCTTCTATCGGTATAGGAATAAAAAAAGGAATAACCATGCACGGATTTGCCCTTAATATTAATAACGAAATGGAAGGATTTTCTCGCATAAATCCCTGCGGATTAAATCCGGAAATCATGACTTCCGTGAAAATACTTAAAGGCAAAGAAATTTCTCTTGATTTTATTCAAGATTTAATGATAGAAGAATTTTACAAGATTTTTTAAAAATTTTTTCATAAAAGGACTTTCAGCCCTTTACCCGAGTTCATTTTCTTTCTTTTTGAACGCAAAAGAAAGAAAAACTTTATCCCAAAGGGTCAACACTGTCAGAGCTTTGCCCTGAAATAATTAATATAGCAGTTAAAAGGCTTATCTGATTTTACTGTCCGACAGTTAAAGGCTGTTCAAGGGTTACAATCATCTTTGTGCCTGTTGGAATATTTACTTCTTTGCCTTTTCTGGCAATTATGTAACCGATACTAAAGATACCGCCAAGAGCAGAGCCAACTGCCGTGCCAACTCCTGCTTCACTGGCAATTGAGCCAATACCTGCACCCACAACTAAAGAACCTACTGTTGTTACGCCTACAGTAGAAATATTTTTAACCAGCTGCTGTTTTACAGAACCGCCTTTTAACAAGCCTGAACTGTCTTTTGTAACTATTTTGCCGATCATAGGGATTTTATGTCCGTAAGGAGGTTTGACGCTGGTAAATTTTATCTCCATGATAGCATTTCTGCCTAATCTTCCTGCATCTTCGCTATAAGTAACCTGCCCGAAAACTTCACTTCCTGCCGGAATTACCGTATCACCACCGACAGAAATCGGCTGATTAAGCGTAGTCGTAAAAATTTCACCTACATGATTTTTTTTAGTGTTTATTTCAGAATTTGTAATAATTTCAAACGCTGTTCCCACCGGAACCGTTGTAACTGTTCCTTTTAAAACAGCCGTACCTGAATTATTCGAATAAGGGGAATAATTTTGATTCTGGCTCGCCCCTTCGCTCACAGGCGGAAGCACCATAATTTCATCCGCAGCCAAAGCCGGCAGGCTTAAATTTCCCAATACTGATAAAGTTAAAAATAATGAAGCAAATTTATTGAATCTCACAGTTTTTACCGTCCTTCTTTCTTTTTCCTCAATTTTATTCTTCACTATTTTTAGAGTTTTGTAAATAAACAAAAAATATGATTTTTTATATGAAGTGCTAAAATTATGTTGTCAAAGAAATTACAGTTTAAAAGCAAAAAAATGCCAAAATTTAAATCAAATATAAACGATAAAATAATAAATTCACTTAAAGCAATCCTCGGAAACCAAAACGTACTAACCGATTACGAGGACAGATATGTTTATGCTTATGATGCAACAGCAATAGGAGAAGATTTATATCTTCCTGATATTGTTGTCTTGCCGGAAAACAAAGAACAAATTTGTGAAATTGCAAGAATAGCAAATGAAAATAAAATTCCTATCGTTACAAGAGCTGCAGGCACAAACCTTGTAGGAGGCTGTATTCCTTTAAAAGGCGGAATAATTCTTCATTTGTCCAAAATGAACAAAATTTTAAACATAGATAAAGACAATCTTATTTGTACGGCACAACCGGGAGTTGCTGTTGGACAGCTTCAGCAGGAAGTTGAGAATGTAGGGCTTTTTTATCCGCCGGATCCTGCAAGTTTAAAAGTTTCCACAATCGGCGGAAGCATTGCCCAATCTTCGGGAGGCCCGAGAGGTTTTAAATACGGAACCACAAAAGATTATGTACTGGGACTTGAAATCGTACTTTCAGACGGAACTCTTTTAAAAACAGGCGGAACGACAGTTAAAAATGTTACAGGTTATAATTTAACACAGCTTTTTGTGGGTTCAGAAGGAACTCTTGGTATAATCGTTGAAGCAACACTTAAATTAATTCCAAAACCCGAAGAACAACAAGTTATGCTGGCGTATTTTGAGTCCATGAATCAGGCAGCGGAAACAATTACAAATATAATTTCCGCCAAAATCACTCCTGCTACTCTTGATATTATGGACAAAAAAACAATGGAAACAATAGAAAACTTTCATCATACAGGGCTTCCAACCGATATGGAGGCTGTTCTTGTGATTGAAACAGACGGATTTAAAGAATCCGTAAAAATCCAAACCCGACAAATAATTGATATCTGTAATAAATTTGGGGCTAAAAACATAAAAGTTTCCCAAAATCAGCAGGAAGCCGATGAATTATGGTTTGCCAGAAGATCCGCCTTTGGAGCAGTTGCACGACTAAGACCAAATGTTTTAACAGAAGATGCTGTTGTTCCCAGAGATAAAATTCCCGAATTTATCTCTAAAACTAGAGAAATATTTGATAAATACAACTTAACAGTCTGTATTATGGGGCATGCCGGCGATGGGAATATTCATCCGAATGTTTCACTAGATTTAAGAAATAAAGAAGAAGCAGAAAACTTTGAAAAGGCTGCCGAAGAACTCTTTGATGCGGCTATAGAGCTTGGCGGTTCTTTGTCGGGAGAACATGGAATCGGCATGTTAAAGTCAGGCTTTATGAAAAAAGCCCTTGATGAAGCTTCTATCAAGTATATGAAAGAAATTAAGAAACTTTTTGATCCCAAAGATATTTTAAATCCAGGCAAGATTTTCCATGAATGAAGAGAAAAAAAATTATAAAAACCTAAAAGATTACACAGAAGAGGTTTATAAATGCACAAAATGCGGTTTATGCCAGTCAGTGTGTCCTGTATACAAAGCAACTGGTCTTGAAACAGCTGTTTCAAGAGGGAAATTTACTCTTTTAAACGGTGTAATTAACGGGAAACTTAAATTTAACAAAAAAATAGCCAAAAACCTCGAACTTTGTCTGGGATGTAAAGCCTGCTATGACTTTTGCCCGAGCGGTATTTCAGCTGAAGAGATTATAGCTGCAGCAAGGCATGAAAGTTTAAAAATCAACGGAATAGGATTTATTAAGCAGTTTATCCTCGATAATTTTAAATCAAATTTCAGGCTGGGTTTACTTAAAATAGGTTTAGATTTTTATAAAACATTACAAATAAATAAAATATCCGAATTCCTCGTAAAGTTTTTAGGCAAGGCAGGAAAATACATAACTTTATTCAACTCACAACTAAGAGAACACATAAAATACAAGAAATTAAAACCTGTAAAACCTCAATCAGAACTTAATATAGTTTATTTCCCCGGATGTATAAACAACTATGTAAATTCCAGCATCAAAAATTCTGTGTTAATGGTGCTTGAAAAAAACGGTTTCAAGGCAGTTATTCCCGAAAATTTTACTTGCTGCGGAATTGCTGCCAGAAGTTCGGGTGACTTCCAAAGTTTTTCAGAACTTGCGGAAAACAACATAAATCAAATCCCTAATAATGTTGATTATATAATTACAGACTGTGCCTCATGCGGCTCCGTGTGGGAATTTTATCCTGACTTTGTTTCACAAAACCTTGTTGATAAAGCAAAAATTCTTGCGGGAAAAACTATAAATATTAATAAATTCCTTGCTGAAAGAGAAATTTACTTTCCCGAAAATGCTGAAATCAGCAAAAAAATTACTTATCATGACCCCTGTCATTTAAAAAGATTCCAAAAAGTATTTGAAGAACCGAGAAACATCCTTAAACAAATACAGGGAATAGATTTTCGAGAAATGAAAGATGCTGATGTTTGCTGTGGAGCGGCAGGAACTTTTTGTGTTTCGCAACCCGAAATTTCACAGGCAATTTCAGCAAAAAAAGCTCAAAATATTATTTCTATTTTAAAAAATGACATGATTAGCGCAGACGCTTTTTCTAATATGAAAGATCAAATTTATTATGAAGAAGAAATGGCCCAAATTTATACTGCTTATCAACAAATTTTGGTACAAAATAATGGTGTTGATTTTGATGA
>Ga0209340_1001591_pt1 | contig 15594 bp, 11 predicted proteins | sample EPASupsiteSAE323_FD_187266 | JGI IMG/M metagenome (GOLD analysis project Ga0209340, IMG submission 187266) | Bioremediated contaminated groundwater from EPA Superfund site, New Mexico - Sample SAE3-23 (SPAdes) (version 2) | ecosystem: Environmental > Aquatic > Deep subsurface > Groundwater >... | reverse complement strand
ACTTCTGCGGTGAGGTAAGCTCCGAGGATAACTGTAGGAATTCCTCCGGCAACTGTCCAGAAAACGGCTTTCAAATGAACATACCCCCGCCGCCAGTAAATAATCCCCCCGATAATTGCAGTCGGTAGTGTAACCGGCAATGGACTGGCCAGTGCTGCCATACGCTCTATATCGAATAACCTGAGTAATGGGGTGGCAATACTACTTCCTCCTACTCCGAATACACCGGAAAGAAAACCGAGCAAAATTCCAATTATTACCAATACCCAATCATGTCCCATTCTTTAAAAACGCCTCCTCCGTATTATTTGCGATCCAGTTTATACTCTTTTTTTCGATCATTTCAGGAAAACCTCTTGACTCGGGATTTTTAAATATACAATATATAATATATATAATGTATCATAGTACTTCATTTTAAGTCAAATAACGAAAAAACATCGCGTGAAACATTGGGCATGTCTTGAATTTCTCTTTTGTTTTTTATAAAATAGAAGTATGAAAAACGAAAACTTCATCAAGAACAATTCAATATGTTTGTCAGGGTTTATGCGCCGGAGAGACGGGATTCATTCGGTCTCCGTTATAATTCTTTTCTGGGTTTGGGCGATGCTCTTTCTTCCTGGAAATGCGGCGAGTGAAACATCCATCCGACCGCCGGATTCTAACCGAATGCAGCCGGGATATGCTCCCACGCCTTTTACTGCCGCGCAAATCCGGGCCGCCTGTCCCTGGGGGCACTCAATTGTTTTCCAGGTCGAAACTCTAGGAAACCCTCTCATGGTCCGAAAAATGTCTTTCGGAAATGATGACGGAGAAAAAACCGTGATTTGTACAATCAACCTGGGAACGGACGGAAAGCAACTTGGCCAGAAAGAATATTCATACCAGACCTGGAAAGAACTCCAGGCGCATGCTTCTTTTCCTGAAAAGCAAACCGAGATTAAAACGGAGAACTTTACCGCCCCGGTTGGGACGTTTGACTGCTGGCATTATATTATAAAATCTGAAACCGATGGGAAAAAGAATGAAAAGCATCTCTGGTTTGCAAAATCTCTTCCCGGCCCCCCGATTTGTTACGAAGAATCGACAGATGGGAAAATCCTTTTTCGCATGATTATGCTTAAATCAGAAAAATAGAACAGACCTTTTTTAATGAATTAACATGGAGGACCTATGAACTTAAAACGCATTTTGTTTGTAATTCTAATTTTTGTTTTTGCTTTTACAACTGTCGCCCGAGATAAAACCGTTATGCTGGGTAAAATCTCCTGGTATACTGAAAAAACTCCCTGGGAAGAACTCCTCTCTATCTCTAAAAAAGCAAATAAACCTCTTCTTGTAGTTTTTGGTGCCGAGTGGCTTGATATTTCAGAAGACCTCAAAAAAAGTCTTTTTAGCAATAATGATTTTAAGAAAATTACAAAGCTTGTTATCCCGGTTTATATCGAACAAGCTTCCAAAGAGGGCGATGTTTACTGCCGAACAAATAATGTTAGAATTTTTCCTACTTATAAAATTTTCTCTTCTTCAGGGGAAATGATGGATAATGGAACTCCAAGCCGTACGGTAGAAGGGTTCACTAAATGGGTTAAAGAAGTAATTTCCGGGAACAATGCTCTGGAAATTTCAAAAAAGTTGGAAAAAAATCCGAATGACCGCGAATTGATTTATAAGTTGGTTTTGCGTATGGGGATGTCCGACAAGAGAGAAAAATTGACTTACTTACGAAAAGCGGTTCGTTTAAATCCCGATTATAAGGATCCTCTTTCCCAGAAAATTTATGAAAAACTGGCTGTTACTATTGCAGAAAATATCCCCGGTCGAAACGGTAGGGAAGAATTCTTAAAAGAAAATACCCAGACGCTCGTAGATATTTACAATGCTTATGCTCCTGATAAATTCAAATATGAAATGAGAGGAAATATCGGGTTAGTGACTTTACTTAACTGGTATCTTCAGCTTAATGATAACCAAAAGGTTCTTTCTCTTTTCAATGATTTCCTGAAGCGAAAAGGCAATTCGTTTAATTTAAGAAATGATATCGAAGTGGTTGGATGGGCGGTTTCAGCTTATCTTAATATGGACAATGTCCCTGAAGCTGAAAAATGGATTACGCGTACAAAGAATACGTTAAAACCGGAACCGAAGCTCGATAAAGATGAGAAAATTTTGTATTATTATCCGGGAATGTATCGTAACATTATCGCGTATATGGATATGAGAGAAAAGAGACAAGAAGTGGAAAAATATGTCCTTCAGTTTTACGATGAAATGAAGCGACTTAAGCTTAATAGGATTAAAGAAGAGATTTTTCTTGAATTCGCAGAAACTTACCCGTCACTTAAAAATAAAGCAAAATAATGTACCAAATCTCGGGACGGTGCGAGATTCAAAGGAAAAAAATTTTGCCTGTCCCTTTCTGCCTTACTCGCACCAGCCCCAATAAATAAAATCCTTTAATATGGATTGACAAAAGTGGAAGAAGCTATTATTATATTGAAATGGATCTTAATTTGGAGGCATAAATGAGGAAGGCAAAAATGTCTGTTGTTATTTCGCCCCAATTAGTGGAAGAAATTTCAAATTATGTTGCTGAAAAAAAGAGAAGCCAATTTGTAGAGCTTGCTCTTCAAAACGAGTTAAGGCGAATAAAGCGTGAAAAACTAATTGAGGCATACAGGGAATCAGCGGCTGAAGCGGAGCAGGAAAACCAATTCTTTGAAGGAGTAATTGGTGATGGAATATCCTAAAAAGGGTGATATTTATCTTGTAAACTTTGATCCGACAATAGGGCATGAAGTTAAGAAGTCAAGGCCAGCAGTAGTGATTACCAATGATATCAATAATGAATATTCTCAAATTTTAACAGTAATTCCGCTATCGAGCAATACAACACGTGTTTATCCTTTTGAAGTGTTAATTCCTGCCGGGAAATGGGTAGATACTGAATCGAAAGTCATGGTCAACCAGATCAGGTCAATAGATAAAAAGCGTTTAATCAAAAAGCTTTCCTCAGTACCTAGTGAAGTAATAAAAAAAATAGAGGCAGCGATACGGCTTCATTTTGATATGGAATATTGATTCCTGGGAGCGGTTCGCGAAGGGGAAAATTTTGCCTGTCCCTTTCTGCCCGGAAATAATCGAATTTCTAGTCGAGAATTGGGAGAATTCCGCACGAGTTTTGGATCATTTCCGCACGAGAAATGGATCAGTTTCGCACCGAAATTGCTCCACTTCCGCACCGGAAATTGATCCTTTTCGCACGAGAATTTTGGAAAAATTACACTACTCCCAAAAATATATTTGAACGACTGCTTTCAAAAAATATTTTACTTTTTTTTCCCGGTGTGCTATATTGGGTGAGAGAATTAGAAACAAATGAACACAAAAACCTTTCCAAATACTTATTCATGCTATTTTCAAAAAGCAAGGTGGAAAAATACACCTTCCATCCGACTATACAGGTGTTTTAATCAAAAACCTTTTTTGGAGGCACTTTATGAAACGTGTTAAAAATATGATCCGCATCATGATACTGTTAAGCTTAGGGATATCGTTGACTGTTTTAACAACTTTATTCGCAGTCAACCAGAACCAGAAAACCAAACAATCCACACAGGCAAAGATACAGGAGGAAAAAATGTTCAAGAAAAAGGATTTCGCTGCGTTATGGAGCGAAGTGAACGGATTCATTAACAAAGGGCTCCCTAAATCAGCCCTCGAATCCGTTGAAAAAATCTACGCACTGGCGAAAGAACAAAAAAACCAGGGTCAACTGGTCAAAGCGATTATCCATAAAATGCTTTATACTCAGGAAGTAGAAGAAAACGCTTTCACGAAAATCCAACACGATATTCTCCAGGAACTAAAACAAAGCGAATTCCCGGCCAACCAATTACTCTACTCCATGCTGGCCGAACAATACTGGAGCTACTATAACTCCAACCGGTACCGCTTCCTCAATCGTACCCAGACTTCGGAAAACTTCAAAAACGACGACGTGGAAACCTGGAGCCTTGAAAAAATAGTGGAAACAGTTTCTTCCTTTTACCAAAAATCGCTGGAAAACCCGGACCAACTAAAAACAATCGAATTAGGCATATTCGACGACGTACTCTATAAAAACCTGAAAGGCCGAGTATTTCGTCCGACTCTTTATGATTTCCTGGCACATCGCGCAGTCGATTTCTTTATGAACGAAGAAGCAGGCCTCACCAAACCCAAATACGAATTCACCCTTGATAATGAAGACTACTTCCTCGAAGCGGACGAATTCACCAAACTCCAACTCTCCACCCCGGATAAAACCTCTTTCAGATTCCACGCCCTCCAATACCTGCAAGACCTGATTAAATTCCATAAAGACGACAAAGACCACGCGGCCCTGGTCGATGTTGATTTGAAACGCCTGAAATTTATAAACTCCCAGGCAGTTATCAGTAATAAAGAAATTATCTACGAAAATGTTTTATTGAAAATGGTTGAAAAATATAAAGATTCTCCATCGGTGATGGATATCTATTACGAATTGGGCGATCTGTATAACAGCCTGGGCGGCAAGTTTAAAGCGGGAGGTACGGATGATTTCAGGTGGTTCAGGAAGAAAGCCCACGAAATGCTTTCCACTGCCATCGAAAAATACCCTAAAGCATTGGCAACAAATATGTGCCGCAACCTGATGGAACAAATCGAAACCCTTAATCTCCAATTAACAACCGAAAATACAACGGTTCCCGGGAAACCATTCCGCGGACTGCTGCTTTACAGGAATACCGGGAACATCAGCTTTAAAATAGTTAAAGTCACCCGCGAGGATTTGAATAAACGAAACCAAATGAACAACGACGATTATATTCGCTTCCTCCTGGCCAGGCCCCCGGTGAAAACATGGGACGTCAAATTGCCGGACGAAAAAGATTTCCAGCCACATTCTACTGAAATCAAATTCGACAGTTTACCAATAGGTGAATATATCATCCTGGGATCAAAAGACGATTCGTTCGATCTGAAAAAAACGTTGGTGATCTCCAATCAAATAAAAGTAACAGATATTGCGTTCATTACCCGTTTACAGGACGAGAAAGGCTGGGAAATCTTCCTGACGGACCGCGATTCCGGTGCACCGCTCAAAAACGCTACCATCCAGTCCTGGTTCCAGGTCTATGATAACTCGGCTCGAGAATACGTGCGGCAGAAAGGAAAAATTTTTACTACAGATACAAACGGATATGCCAATATCCCATTCGGTTCGATGAAAGATAATTATTTTTTCCTCGAATTCATCTATAAAGACGATCACCTGATGGCAGATCAAAGCTTTAACCTGTATCAACCGTATAAACATCCGACCAAAAATATCCGGACCACGTTCTTCCTGGATCGCGCCATATACAGGCCGGGCCAGACGGTTTATTTCAAAGGCATTATGATGGAAACGGATTCGGAAAATGGAAGCGAAAACCGTATTCTCCCCGGGTATTCATCGAATGTCGTTTTATATGATGTGAACCACCAGAAAGTCAGCGAACTCCACCTCACTACCAATGAATACGGGACCTATAACGGCACGTTTACTCTTCCCACCGGTGTACTCACCGGGAATATGCAAATCTCTGACACTCATGGCAGCGTTTACTTTTCAATGGAAGAATACAAACGCCCGAAATTCAGTGTGGAATTCAAACCGCTTGAAAAATCTCCAAAACTGAACGAACACCTGGAAGTAAAAGGCGAAGCGAAAGCATTTGCAGGATTCGGTATCGATAATGCAGAAGTCAAATACCGTGTGGTACGAAACGTTTTTTATCCCTATTCCTGGTACTGGTACAGGTACGCCGGATTCCGTCCGACCGAATCACCGGAAATGGAAATTCTCTCCGGTACAACCACCACAGATGCTTCCGGTCAATTCATCGTCGCATTCGATACCATCCCCGACCTCTCCCTTTCCAAAGAATCAAACCCCGCATTTACTTTTACCGTTTATGCAGACGTTACGGATATGAACGGCGAAACCCGAAGCTCTCAAAAAGATATTAAAGTAGGATATACCAACCTGGTTCTTTCCAACACGATGGCGGCAACCATCGACCTGGACGAAGGAAAACAAACCGTAAATATCAACTCTACCAATCTTTCGGGTGAATTCGTCAAAGCGAAAGGCACGGTTTCAATCTTTAAACTAAAAGAACCCCAGCGCATCCTCCGCTCAAGATTGTGGAATAAACCCGATTACTTCGTCATGAATGAAAAAGACTATATCGCCGATTTCCCCTTCGATGTGTATAACAACGAAGACAGCCCGGCCACTTGGGAAAAAGGAAAAACCGTTTTCAACAGTCCTTTCGATACCGGCGAAGTAAAATCCTTCACAGTCTCCGATTTCGGGAAATGGGAACCGGGAAAATACCTGGTCGAAATGATTTCCAAAGATGAAGGCGGAAATGAAATCAAAGATATTAAATATATAACGGTATTTTCATCAACGGCAAAAGTGGTTCCGTATAAACAGCCTGCGTGGTTTGCTGCACCAAAAACTCTTGTGGAACCGGGAGATAAAGCCATATTCTTGATCGGGTCTTCGGAAAAAGACGTTGTGGTCATGTATGAAGTGGAATTCCACGGGAAGATTATCGGGACCAGTTTTATTACATTGAATAATGAACAGAAGCGGATCGAATTCCTGGTCCAGGAAGAACACCGCGGGAATATCGGTGTGCATTTTACGTTTATCCGTCACAGCCGGTTCAATCATTTTAATTCCATAATCACCGTGCCCTGGACAAACAAAAACCTCCAGCTTACATTCGGGACCTTCAGGAACAAATTACTGCCGGGTGAAAAAGAACAATGGCAGATCAAGATCAAAGGGCCCAATAATGAAAAAGCAGCCGCAGAAATGGTTGCTGCTCTTTATGATGCGTCGCTCGACGAGTTCCGGTCCAATTACTGGGCGTTCAGTATTTACCCGTACCATTATCTCAGCCGGTACTGGTATTCCAATTCATTTTTTAATATTGTGAATTCCAATATCGCAGGTATACCTTTTATATATACCCCTTTCGAATCCAGGGAATATGACCGCCTCGAATGGTTTGGATTTTACTTCAACACATTTTATTATCGTGGAGTTCGAAAAATGTCACGCTCGTATGGCGAAGTGGAAGGCATGGCGCCACCGGCTCCTGCTGCCGCTGCTCCCGTTGCTATGGATTCCCTGAAAGAAGAAGTTTCTGTCTCCGCCAAAGTAGCAGATACAGGTAACGCAGCAGGAATAGCTGCCCCTGGGAAAAAGAAAAACGGCGACAACGAAGCCCCTCCCGCCGAACCCTCACCGACTTCTAAAAAAGAAGAACCCATCCAGGTACGGAAGAACTTCAACGAAACCGCTTTCTTCTATCCTCAATTAACCACCTCTCCCGAAGGCGAAGTTACCATTTCATTTACCATCCCCGAAGCCCTGACCAAATGGAAAATGCTCGGCTTTGCCCATACCAAAAACCTGGAATACGGAATGATTACCAATGAACTTGTAACACAGAAAGATTTAATGGTTATCCCCAATCCTCCCCGCTTCTTCCGTGAAAACGATACGATCGTTTTTACTTCAAAGATTACCAACCTGGCTGAAAATGAAATCTCAGGAACCGCTAAACTTCAATTGTTAGATGCTGTCACCATGAATCCCATCGATTCCATGTTCAAAAACAATGAACTGGAAAAACCATTCAAATCTGCCAAAGGCCAGAGTACTTTAGTAAGCTGGAAAATCCATATCCCCGATGGCCAGGACCTCGATGCCGTGACATACCGTTTGACTGCACGCGCGGATAAGTTTTCCGACGGTGAAGAACAGACCATTCCCATTTTGAAAAACCGCATGCTGGTTACCGAAACCATCCCGCTCCCGGTTCGTGCGGGACAGGAAAAAACATTCTCATTCGATAAATTAATTAAATCGGGTGAATCAACCACATTGAAGCAGCACAAACTCACACTGGAATTCACCAGCAATCCCGCATGGTATGCGGTACAGGCGCTTCCGTATCTCATTGAATACCCTTATGAATGCATGGAACAGGTTTTCAGCCGGTATTACGGGAACAGCGTTGCTTCCTTTATCGTTAATGCCAACCCAAGGATTAAGAAAGTTTTCGATATATGGAAATCTCAATTCGGCAAAAAAGATACTCCCAATGCGAATGCCCTTCTTTCCAGTCTTGAAAAGAACCAGGAACTCAAGTCGCTGCTGCTCGAAGAGACTCCGTGGGTACTGGACGGGAAAGGCGAAACCGAACGGAAGAAACGCATTGCGTTATTGTTCGATTTAAATTTAATGGCAGATCAGCTCGGCAGGGCATTGAAGAAACTCGAAGAAGGACAATCCGCTTCCGGTGCATGGCCCTGGTTCAAAGGAATGTTTGATAACCGGTACATCACTCAATATATTATCACCGGTTTTGCGCATCTCCACGCATTAAAAGTCATCGACGCCCGAACCGATACCCGGATATGGAAGATGATTAAAAAAGCAATTCCGTACCTGGATAATGAAATCCGGAAAGATTATGAGTATTTAATCCGGGAGAAAATCGATTTGAATCAACACAATATCGGGTATCAGCAGATACATTATTTATATGCCCGCAGTTATTTCCAGGATATCCCGATGAACAACAACGATGTGAAAGCGTTTGAATATTATAAGGGACAGGCCAAAGAATACTGGACCGATTACAAAGGAAACCGCTTTATGCAGGGTTTGATTGCGCTCGTGATGAACCGGTATAAAGACACCGTGACCGCTAAAGCCATTGTCGCATCGATCAAAGAACATGCCCTGTATTCCGAAGAAATGGGCATGTACTGGAAAAGCGAATGGGGATATTACTGGTACCAGGCTCCCATTGAAACCCAGGCGCTGTTAATTGAGGTTTTCGATGAAGTCGTGAACGATCAAAAAGCGGTTGACGATATGAAGACCTGGCTGTTGAAACAGAAACAAACCCAGGATTGGGGAAATACCAAAGCGACTGCGAATGCGTGTTTCGCTTTATTGCTGAAAGGCGAAGACTGGCTGAAAGAGAGCAAAGAACCGGTTATTACTCTTGGGACTGAGCATCCTATCGTATTGGAACCCGGAAAACTGGGGCCGGATGATGAGTTAATTAAAGCGGAAGCAGGAACAGGATATTTCAAGGTTTCGTGGAACCCCAAAGATATCCGCCCCGAAATGGGAAAAGTAACGGTTAAAAATAATAATAAAATAGTCGCGTGGGGTGGTTTGTACTGGCAGTATTTTGAGAACCTGGATAAAATTACTCCGGCAGAAACCCCATTGAAACTATCCAAAAAGCTTTTCGTGGAAAAGTCTTCCGATACGGGTCCGATGCTTCATCCGATCGATAGTACAACCGGTTTGAAAGTGGGAGATCGTGTGAAGGTACGGATTGAGTTGAGAGTAGACCGCAACATGGAGTTTGTTCACATGAAAGACATGCGTGCGTCGGCTTTTGAGCCAGAGGATGCGATTTCCATGTATAAGTGGCAGGATGGTTTGGGATATTATCAGGCCACGAAGGATGCGTCCACGAATTTCTTTTTTGATTATTTGCCCAAGGGCACGTATGTTTTCGAGTATGCGCTGCGCGTGACGCATGTCGGAGAGTTTTCCAACGGTATTACGTCTATCCAGTGTATGTATGCGCCTGAGTTCACGTCGCATTCCGAAGGCGTCCGCGTTGGGGTTAATTAATTTGAATGCCTCCGGCGGGAGGGGTGCCCCCTCTGGCGATTAGTTTGAATGCCTCCGGCGGGCAGGGACCCTTTTGAAAAAGGGTCCCTGCACCCCCCAAAACTTTTGATAATTTTCTCCTGGCAGACCAGTAGGAGGCGACGCCAGGGGTGCTAACCCCCCCTTTCTCGAAAGGGTTCTGACCCGCCGGAGGCACCATTCAAAGAGGATTTATCTGATACGAACAATAAGTCCCAGGGAGAGTCCGCCGATGTTTTTGGTTGTTTTGGGAATGGAGAAATTGACATCGTGGGTGAATTCCGGGACATAGTAATTCGTATTGTTATAAAAAGCAACTGTGCCTGTAGCGTGGAATTTTGAAAATTCAGAGGGGGCGTACAGGTAGCTCACGTAGATTCCGGTTGATATTATATCATTAGGGTAAGGTTCCAGGGTAATACCGATCTGGAAAGCCGGTTTGATTACGTTGATTTCATCGAATGATTTGAGGGTGAATTCAGGTTCGTAGTAAATCGATTTTTTTAGAGAGGAGAATGAAGCGCCTATTCCTGATTCGATTCGCAGGCCGATCAGGCTGGAGCCTGTGGGGACCTGGTAAGATGGGCCCAGCAGGCAGATATTTGCAGAGTGATTACCGTAGAAATAGAAGGAATAAAAGCGGTCTTTTCCTTCCAGGGGTAGTGTGCCGGACCCGGAGAAGAATAAACTGTGTTTTCCTAAATAGATGTATTCTGCGCCGATGGAAAGTTTGTCATTCATAGCATAATCGAGACGAAACCGGACAGCGTGCTCCGGGTCGTTATAGTTATCGAACGCGAATAATGAGTTTTCGTTTTTTATTCCGTCTACCGGAGTTATATCGGCGGGAAGTTCGGTGTTCATTTTGGATTCATATCTAAAATCATGGTTATAGAAAGGTTTCCATGAGAAACGAAACCGGCCCAGCAGGCCGTTTTTGAATGATTTTGTAGAATCTACATTTTCGCGAGAGGATTGGTCTAATTTAGTGAGGAGAGAATCGATTTCCTGGTTTTGCATATTCTTTAAAAAGTAGTGTTTGCCCGGGGAAAGAAAGAATGTGCCAAGTGTTCCGCTTATTGCCCCCATAGCACCGAAAAGAACTTTTTGAGGGATTCGGTATTCCCAGTCGATTTTCGAATCTTCTGTCGAGTTGATAGCCATTAAAGCAGCCAGACCCATGACTGCGCCTTTTGTCAGGTGCTTTATAAAATTCTTTTTATGAGGGATAGTCAGGTCTGTAATATCTTCGATTGCAACCTGGAGCATTTTTTCATTTGATTTATCGAAAAGAACCAGGGTTCGTCCTGATACCGACAATAATTCTCCGTAGAAGATTTTTCCTTCTTTTGTAATGATGTTGATCTTTGTGCCTTGTGTATTATTTGAGGCATGGGATTGAACCGATACCATGAAAAAAGCGATAACCAGGATAATTACTAATTTCGTTTGAACTTTAAAACGTTTTGTACGCATTTGGCCTCCTATAAAAAATGCATTTAAAAAAATTGTGACATAAGCAGGATAGCAGCAGGTGAATAAGAATTCAAATTCATTGTGACCAATAGGTTTGAAATGGTGACGAAAGGCGTTCGTCATGTTTTTTTATTTTATGAACCGGGGAATGAGGATACCCCCTATTAAAAGCTTTTTGCCTCCTTTTTCGAGAAAAAGAAGGTTTTTTTATCACAGATGGATACAGATGAACACCTATGGGCTTTTTTTACAGTTGACACCTCTGTTTTTTAACGCTATAATACGTATCGAGAAAATAAAATGAAACCCAAAATATATATCGAAACAACTATTATCAGTTACTTAACCAGTAAACCCAGTCGAGACATAATAATTGCAGCGCATCAGCAGATCACTTTGGAATGGTGGCAATCACAAAGACAACTCTTTGATTTATATGCTTCTCAGCTTGTTGTCAATGAAGCACGAGCCGGTGATAAAGAACAATCTATGGAAAGGCTCAGAGCCCTGGATGAAGTAGAGTTGCTTCAGATCACGGACAGTGCTTTATCTCTTGCAAAACTACTTATTACGAAAGGAGCAATACCGCAAAAAGCCTCAGAAGATGCGCTTCATATATCTATTGCTGTAGTAAATGGTATTGATTACGTAATATCCTGGAATTGTAAGCATATTGCCAATGCAAAAATACGAAATAAGATTGATCAGGTATGTCTATCTTGTGGATATGAGCCTGTAATTATCTGTACTCCCGAGGAATTAATGGAGGATGAACAATGATAAAAGATCCCATTGTAGAGGAAATAAGGAAAGAAAGGGATGCTCATGCGGCTCGATTCAATTACGATCTGAATGCCATTTATGAAGATATAAAGAGACAGGAACAAGAGAATAAGCGAGAATTCATATCTTTTCCTTCCAGGTATATCAAAAAAACTGCGTAACAATCTGCCAGCGACTGTGCGTGGTAAAGTTAAATTTGAATGGGATTGCATTTCTGGCAGTCCCATCGCGGCAAAGCCCCCTATATCCAGGTGTTCATTTCATCACTTATGATGCTTTTTTTATCACTTGTGATGAAAATTACATCACTTATGATCAAGTTTTCTTCACTTGTGTATCAAATTAATTCTTTTCTGATGATATTTTCGACACTTATGATGAAAATTACATCAGTTGTGATAATGCGTTTATCTTTTGTGTCGCAAATTTCTTCAGTTGTGATAATGAGTTTATCACTTATGATGAAAATTTCTGGTCCATCGTTCTTCGTTTGTGCATTTCTGCATCATGTTTGTGCATTACTGCTTATTTTGGGTGCACATCTGCATCAAGTTGATGCACAACTGCATCACATTGATGCACTTGTGCCTATTTTAGGTGCATAACTGCATATTTTTGATGCACATCTGCATCAGTTTGGTGCATAACTGCATCACATTGATGCACTTCTGCACCATTTTGCAGGAAATCTTATGCGGGTGCAAAACCTTCGGGTTTATCAAGGAAGTTAATCAGTTTTTTTGCTTTTTTCTTCAATTTACGAAGGGCTTTGGCTTCAATCTGGCGGATACGTTCCCTGGTGACCTGGAATTCCTGTCCGACCTCTTCCAGGGTATGCTCGTTACCATCTCGCAGACCGAAACGCATTTCAATGACTTTTGCTTCACGTTCGGTCAGAGTATTCAGGACATGACTGAGCTGCTCCCTGAGATTCATCTTTGAAACCATTTCCGGTGGTGATGCAGTCTTGCTGTCTTCGAGGAAGTCGCGAAGATGCGAATCATCATCTCCTACCGGTGTTTCAAGAGAAATAGGTTCCTGGGCAATTTTCAGGATTTTACGGATTTTTTCCGAAGAGAACCCGGTATCTTTTGAAATTTCCTCTTCTGTCGGTTCGCGTCCTAATTCCTGTACAAGGCGTCTCTGGGTTCGGTTGATTTTATGGATTGTTTCAATCATGTGAACAGGGATACGAATAGTTCGCGCCTGGTCAGCAATCGCCCGGGTAATAGCCTGACGAATCCACCATGTGGCATAAGTAGAAAATTTATATCCTCTCTGGTATTCAAACTTTTCAACAGCTTTCATCAACCCGATATTCCCTTCCTGGATTAAATCCGAAAATTGGAGCCCACGGTTTATATATTTCTTGGCAATAGAAACAACAAGACGCAAGTTGGATTCAACGAGGTCATTTTTGGACATTTCGATGAGGCGTTGGCCTTCTTCGATATCTGCGCAAGTTTTAAAGAGTTCTTCCGGTGCGATCTCATATTTTTTATTAAGGCTTTCCAACCTGCGCTGGTAACTTTCCATCTCCTCCTGGAGTGCAGTATAATCCGAACTTGATTTATCCTGGAATTCGGCCATCACATATTCGAGCCGCTTAATTCGTTTGATAATGTGAGAATAGTTTTCCTTTAATTGCTTGATACGGTTCATGAACCCGCGTTTGTGCTCGTAACGAAGCTGCATTTCCTGGATGAGATGTGTAATCTCTACCATTTTCTTGGCAATAAGAAATGTTCGAGTTTTACCGCGTTTCAAGTTTTTGAATTCCCGTTTTAGTTTATTAAGTAATTCGAATTGTTTAAGGAAGTTTTCCCGGTATTTTTGTTTCCTGGATTCGTCTTCAATATCCTCCGAAATATCTATGACTTCGTCGATATCCTTAATACCCTCAAGGACATCGCGTCCGAGTTCGATCACGGAATTGAGAACGATATTGGTTTTAGAGAGAGCTTTGATAACCTTTTTTTCGCCGCGTTCAATGCGTTTGGCGATTTTAACTTCTTCGATGCGAGAAAGGAGGTTGACATTTCCCATTTCACGCAGGTACTGGCGAACCGGGTCGCCAACTATCTCACTCTTTTCCAGTCCGGTTTTAACCAACTTGGTACGAGGAATCTTGACGATCTTGATTTCGTTTTCTTTCAGGTAGTGTTTCAAAAGTTTTAAATTACGTTTGAAAGCGGCTTCATCGTCAAACAGATTGAAAATGAACGTACTTTCGACAACCCCAAAGTTCTTTTTGGCACGTCTGATAATGGCGCGGAGTTCTTTTTTGTTTTCGGTTAAGAAATCATTGTATAATTTAAGGCGTTCCGGTTTAAGGATGTTCTTTTTTCGCATAATTTTAATATTATATCTTGCGAGCTGTGTAACGATTTCTTTTTTAAGTTCAAGGACATTTCGTTCTTTTAAATAGTCTATAAAAATTTCTTTTTTAATTCTTCCGTCGTTATTCTTGGACATATCCAGCAGTTCGCGTATAACGTCCTGTGGAACCTGGGGCCGAACGGAAGGCTCCGCATCTTTCTTTTCTTCCATATTATCAAGTTTTTCGCCGTCTTTACTACCTCTTTTAAAAACTTGGGGGTCGAATCGGTTTCGGTTGATCAACTGTTCCTCCTATCAACGGATGTTTAATTTTCGATTTAATAAAATTGCTTTTCTCTCTGAGAAGTTTTTCTACCAATTGAAAGTCATTTGAGCGCTCGGCAATCTTTATTTCCTGGTCAAGTCTATGAGTATCTCTTTTGTTAAGCATTTCCTGGAAAGTAAGGAAGTAGGTTTCAATTTCTCTTTCCAGTGAGTCACGATTTTTTGGGATTGATTTAGCCTTTTCAAAGGCTTCAATGAATTCGCCGCGTTCTGCGTCTGAGAGTTTACCGGTTACTTCGCGGTAGACATCGGTAGCCGGGATATCGGGCCTGTACAGGTCCATCAGGATACGATAAATATTTCCTGCGGTCAGGATAGACAGCATTTCCCTGCTGAATAACGGTTTTATTTCGAGGATGAATTCCGGCATTGTAAGTAAAATTGCCAGGAAGTTTTTTTCCGCAACCGTAATTAATTTTAATTTATTTTCGGTAGGGGGTGAGGTAGTTTTTGTGTTTTTCCTGGTTTTTACATTTATGAGGTTTTCATCGACTTTAAAAAAATCGGCTGTCATCCTTATATATTCGCTTTTAATAATCGGTTCATGGATTTTTTCTATATAATTCATTACTTCTCCGACAGCCTCGTTTTTGCGTTCAGGGACGGAGAGATCGTATTTTTGAGAAAAATGGCGGAGAAGGAATTTAAACCCGTCCGTGGATTGGTCGATGAGCTGGTTAAATGCTTTTAATCCTTTTTCACGGATGAAATCGTCGGGGTCTTTAACATCTTTTTGCATAATAATTCCCGGGTTAATATTTTGTTCGAACATTTTTACAATACCTCGAACTGCTGCTTCCACACCGGCTTTATCGCTGTCGTAAAAGATATAAATGCGGTCAGGTAATAGGTAGGACATGCTTACCCCCAGTAACATGGCCAGCCCGGAAAATAAT
>Ga0209340_1001590_pt1 | contig 15598 bp, 13 predicted proteins | sample EPASupsiteSAE323_FD_187266 | JGI IMG/M metagenome (GOLD analysis project Ga0209340, IMG submission 187266) | Bioremediated contaminated groundwater from EPA Superfund site, New Mexico - Sample SAE3-23 (SPAdes) (version 2) | ecosystem: Environmental > Aquatic > Deep subsurface > Groundwater >... | reverse complement strand
ATAAAAAATTTTTAATATGCGATAAACAACCGATAAACCTCTTGATATCACCCTTTTTCTTTATTATAATATTGGTATGAATACTGAAAAAAAGAAAAAAACTATTAAGTTACCGCACACACTGGTCTTGATTTATGTTCTAGTCATAATCGTTTATGGGTTGACATGGCTTATTCCTTCAGGTGAATTCAAACGAGAGAAAGTGGTGGTAGAAGGTGTAGAACGCACGGTTACTGTTCCGGGCTCTTTCAAATATATGGAAAAGAAAACCGTTGGTCCTGAAATTCTTTTACTGGCTCCGATCGATGGGTTTAGTGGAGGAATCGAGATTATTTCTTTCCTGTTTGTCATAGGTGGAGCATTTATGGTCATCCAGAAAACAGGAACCATCGATATGGCGATAAAACGGATGGCAGATTCATTTTCAACCAAACCGAGGATGCAGAATTATATCATACCAATATTGATGATCGTATTTTCGCTTGCTGGGGCCATATTCGGGATGTGCGAAGAAACCATCCCGTTCGTTTTAATTTTTATCCCGTTAGCGATATCCATGGGATATGATTCGATTGTAGGAGTTGCTATCCCGTTTCTTGGAGCAGCAGCCGGGTTTGCTGCGGCATTTTTTAACCCGTTTACAGTAGGTATTGCCCAGGGGTTATCCAATATCCCGATGTACTCAGGTCTTGGATACCGTTTGATCGTATGGGTAGTAGGAACAACGGTCATTATTACTTTCGTCATGATTTATGCCCGGAAAGTCAAAAAGAATCCTCAAAGCAGCCCTGTATTCGAATTGGATAAACAATGGGTTCACCATACTGAATCCAATACGATCGATACATCGAAATGGAGCTGGAGAAATTCGGCTATTCTTATTGTCTTTGGGTTGGGAATTCTTTTACTTGTTTATGGTGTACTGGTTGAGAAGTGGTATATTATGCCGATTGCAGCTCTTTTTATGGCATTAGGAATCATTTCCGGGTATCTTGGCAAATTGAGTTCGAGTGAAATCGCTTCGAACTTTGTTGCAGGTGCGAAAGATATGATGAATGTTGCCTTTATTGTAGCATGTGGGCGCGCTTTATTAGCAGTTGCCCAGCAGGGGCAAATACTGGATACCATGCTTTTTTATGCTTCCAATACCATCTCTCATTTTCCGCGTATTATTGTAGCACCTATGATGTTTGTAACTCAGTCCATTATTAATTTCTTTATTCATTCCGGTTCAGCCCAGGCAACGCTTACCATGCCGATTATGTCTCCCTTGAGCGATCTTGTTGGAATCACTCGCCAGACTTCTGTTCTTGCTTTCCAGCTTTGTGAATTTGTGAACCCGATTCTCCCCACTTCCGGTGTGACTATGGCAGTTCTTGGACTGGCCAAACTCCCCTGGGAAAAATGGGCGAAATGGTTCCTCCCGCTAATGCTTATCCTCTTTATTGTCGCCTTCATTCTTCTTATCCCCCCAGTCCTTATGAACTGGAACTAATCAATTATCTTTCCTACCAAAAATTTTGGGAGGGTCCAGGGAACCCTTTTAAAAAGGGTTCTTTGGCCGCCGGAGGCATCATCTTAAAAAACGCCTGGAATGAGTGTATTACAATATTTGCATTTATTATTTTTCAGTCCTTTGATTTCAGCGACAAACTGCATCCGTTCGATCAGGAGTTTCCCGCATGAAGGGCAATAGGTGCTTTCGGCATCGGAGAGGATGTTCCCGACGTAGACGAATTTAATCCCGTTGTTCATGGCGATTTTTCGTGCTCTGAGTAATGTATCGGGTGGTGTAGGGGGAATATTTTTTAACATGAATGTCGGATAATACCGGGAGAAATGCAAAGGAACATCCGGGCCTAATTCTTTTGCGATCCATTTTGTCATCGCGTCGATTTCTTCTTTCCCGTCGTTTAGAGTAGGAATAAGGAGTACCACAATTTCGAACCATATTTTTTCCTGTTTAAGGACGGTTAGAGTATTAAGAACCGGTTTAAGTTCTCCGCCGCAGATATCTCTATAGAATTTATCGGTAAAAGCTTTGAGATCGATTTTTACTGCGCCCAGGTATTTGCAGAGTTCGCGCATCGGTTTTTCCTGGATGTAACCATTTGATACCATAATATTAGGAACGCCTCTTTTTTTCCCTTCAATGGCGCAGTCGAGGACATATTCAAAGAAGACTACAGGCTCCGTGTAGGTATGCGAAACAGTTTTGCAGTTATTCTGCCTGGCGTAATCAATAACAGTAGAAGGAAACATTTTCGCAGAAGTAACTTGTTCGGGTCTTTTCTGGGAGATTTCCCAATTCTGGCAGAATTTGCAGATGAAGTTGCATCCGGCAGTGGCGATAGAGAAAGCCAGTGAAGAAGGGTAATAGTGGAAGAATGGTTTTTTTTCAATGGGATCAATGTGGGCGGAGCATGGGTTCCCGTAGACCAGTGTATAATAAGTTCCGCCATTGTTTTCGCGGACACCGCAGGTTCCGCGTTCCAGGTCTGCCACCCGGCATTCATGTGGACAGAGTTTGCATGTTACTTTTTTTTCTCCCTGTTTTTCATAGTATTTAGCTTCGCGGGCGAAGGGATTTTTCCCTGATGCAGGAAAAAGAAACGTGCTCCCGGCTCCTGAAACACATAACGAACATGCTGCAATTGAATTTTTAATAAATGAACGGCGATTGAATTTTTTATTCATTTGTTCTCCTTACAGGGGGCTCTTTTAAAAAAACGCCCCCCTGGACCCCCGTAAAATTTTTGATAATAAGAGAATCGTTATTGGTGCCGAGACCGAGTGAAGCAGCAGAAGCGATATATTTCGGTTCGCGGCCTATTTCGGAAAGAGATTTGAGATTCATATTTTTTCTACCTTTCTCGATAAGCTGCCATCCGGTGTAATCGAGAGCAACGGGGTCTGTCCCGATTAATAAGCCTCCGTATTCCCATGCGAATTGAGGGTAGAAAGCGGGTCCGTTGTTAAGTTGTATCCGGGATGCATCGCAGATAATGAGGCGGAGTTTGTTTTTAATCAAGGGGTGTGTATTGAGTTCTGCAACGTAAGGATTGCAGTTGTTCCGGTGGTATTTATTCGGGTTATAGATAGCGCCGTAGAAGTTTTTCATCCCGATAGAAACTCCTGAGAGGTCGTGGTCCTTGAGAACCGGTACATTAATCAGCGCGTCGACTTTTTCCATGATCCAGGAGAAACGAGTTCCGACGCTTCCTGCGAATTCGATATTATCGAGGTACCCATCACCTGCCCCGGAATCGGTTCCAATAACCTGGCATTTAAAATTTTTTGATGAGAATCCGGCTGTTTCGAGTTCACGTTGGGTGCGTTCCCAGATATAAATATTCTTAGGATTCAACCCACAGGCAATTAATGAATCAACGATCGCCATAACAAGCCCGGTATTTGAAGAAAGATGAATACCGGGTAAACAGCTCAGTTTTATCCCTACTTTTTCATTTGGGGAGAAAAGAGATTTCCAGGAATGGAGGGGAGAAGATGATTGAGTAAGTTTCATCATTGCCTGGTCGAGGAAAGGAGAAACAATTTCTTTAGGTAGAGTATAGCCGGAGCGTTTGAGTTTTTCGGATTGAGTGAGGATGATCCGGCTTTTCTGAGGTGCTGCGTATGACTTTTCATGAGAACTAATATAAGCGGAGAAACCGACTGCGAGTGTTCCCAGTTTTTTCCCGAAGTTCCGGCGGGAAATTTTCATTTCAGCTCCTCCTTTTCACCGAAAACCTGGGCCTGGAATATATAGAATTCCATTCCAGGCAATTTATATTGAGAATAATTGAGTCCGGCTTTGAGGCATAAGTTCCCGAGGAATTGATCGAGGTTAAATCCTGCCTCGGTTGCCACCTGGGGAAGAAATATTGCGCTCCTGTTTTCGTATTTTATATAGACTCCGTCTGTGCCGAGGCGGATTTTTTTATAATCTGTGATTTGTTGTAAAGGAGTCATGACCGAGATTTCGATATCGACTATTTTGAGTTCTTTTTTTGAAAGGGAAGAGAAGCGGGGGTCTCTCAATGCAGCATGAAGCGCATTGGTTTGAACACCTTCCCACAGGGGCATGACACCGATAATCGACCCGATACATCCGCGTAATTCGCCTTTCTCTCGAAGGGTCACGAATACCCCGGCTTTTTCTTTAAGAATAGGAGACAGGTGATATTTCTTTGCAACCTGGTCTTCCGGTAGAGGATTGGCCTGTAGGGTGACGAAGTAGTTTTCGAGGGTATTCCTTGCCAGCAGGAGAAGTGTTTTTTTTTCTTCCGAGGTTAATTTTTTTGAATCTTTAGCTGGTTCTGAAATGGGTTTATCGGTTTCATCGGATGACATTGCAGGCAATTCAGGTGGAGCGCCGCGGGTAGGAATGGACGGGAAACCTCCCTGTTTACTGAATACCATCGATACATAACTGACACACAGGCTGTAATCACCGGTCATATCCCCCGATTTATAATAATCGGTCAACGTGGCGGTGTAACCTCCCCCGGTTTCATCCAGCAGATTCATCAATATTCCTACCGGGATAAATCCACACATTGTGATACCTGTTTTCTCTTTATAATTACAATAATTTTTAAAATTGAAACTCTTAATCTGATCGACCATTCCCATATCGAGTTTTGTCAGGTTATCTTTGATATTTCCTTTGAATGGAACATACCCGTAATTCTCACCGTAGTGAGTGAAATCGGAACTTGCGATTAACAGTGTCTTTGGGGTAATATATTTCTTGATGCTCTGGGCAACAGCTTTGAAATCTTTTGGTTCCAGGTAACAAAAGAGAATTGGGATAATTTTATATTTCCTGTTTTTTATTTTCTCTTCGATGAATTGCAGGAACGGCAGATGGGTTTCGATTGAATGTTCGGAGAGGAATGCCTGGCTGTTTAGGGTGAAGTATTTCTCTTTTGCCAGTTTGGCGCAAACTTCTTTATCGATAGGGATTTCGCCTAATGGCGTACTGTCAAAATCGAAATCTCCCACTGCTGCACCGTAGAAATCCCCACGATGTGCAATCCCGAACAAAAAGACTCGTTCGATATCCGGGCGTTTTTCCAGTTGTTTATATGCGTTTGCTGCGCATTGCCCGGAATAAGCATGACCCGCATGAGGCGCTATTAACCCGATTATTTCTCCCGGCTGTGGTTTCAACTGTGCTTTGGAAAAATAACCTTCGAGTGACCTGGACAACTCCTGGTAAGTTGACGGATACCATAAACCGGAAGATAAATACGGACGAACTTTTTTACCTTTCAAATCGGAAGCCGAACCCTGTATGAATAATAAACCCACCAACCCCAATACCAGGAACAAAACCGAAAGAAAATAATGACGCTTTAAATAGGAAAACATTTTTTCCTCCTTGGATAAATAATAATAAAATTCTTCCTGGTTGTCAACTTCGTTCTGTTTAAGTGTTAGTGTTAGTGGTTAGTGTAAGTAAATTGAAGGCTTCCCCCTTAAACTTCACCCTTCTCATTTCACACTTCACATTTTCACGATTCTCACTTCTCCCTTCACACGTCTCTCATTCCTGTCATTCATGAGTTTATTAAATTTGAATCAAGAAGGAACCTGGATTTTAAAGTCATATTCTGCTAAAATAAAGGTGTGAAAACCTTCAAAGCTATTTCCCGGATCGAATTTAAGCTGCTTGCCAGGGGAAAACATATCGTTTTTTTCCTGTGTCTGCTGATACTCTCACTCTATTTCGTTCAATACGGTATCAATTCGCATAAAACCGTTACTGCCAATAAAACCAAATTCCAGTTCTACGAACAGGAAAAAATAAAAAAATACCAGCATTACGGCCAATACGGAACGTATGGAATGTGGATTCTTTTCGATCCGTCACCGCTGAGTATTTTCTTTATCAATTCCAGCACGATTTCAGAGCTTACTGCTGATGTTGACGCAGGAGAACGCCTTAAACTGTATAACTCATTCAAAGGACGTACCTTATTCAACGAAAAAGCAGGCGGGTTCAATGATTTTTCCGGGATTATGCTCCTGCTCGGCAGCCTTTTCGCCCTGTACCTGGGATACGATACATTCATCCATAAAGATTACCTGCGCTTCGCTGCTGTTTTCTCAAAACCGAAAAAACTCTTCTATTCCATATTCATTACCCGTTTGACCGGGGTGATCCTGTTCCCTGTAATTATAATGGGACTATCGATCATCCTGGTAAAAATAAACGGTATTCATTTGACTTCTCACGAATATACCAGGTTATCGGTTTTTCTTTTAATCCAGGTTCTCGTACTCGTTTTCTTCTTTACCCTTGGAACTCTGGCCAGTTCTTTCAAATCACGGCTTTACGGGTTCACGATACTTGTAATTACCTGGTTCTCCCTGGTCTTTTTGCTTCCCCTGGTCATCAATTCGATCACCTACCGGAAATCTGTGAATATCGAAGCAGAATACCACCTGGAACGACTGAAATTCGAAATGCTCATGGGCGTAGAAAAAAGAATCATCTCAAAAACAGGTTTGCCCAATGAAAAAAACGCTGTATTGATCGGTAAACAGGTTTTGGAATACCTCGGAAATGAATTCAAACAGCTCCAGGTTTTCGAGAAACAACTGGAAAATGAAATGAGAAAAAATATCCGCATCTATCAATCATTATCGATATTGTTTCCGCCCACATTCTACCTCTCTTCCGGGAATGAAATCGGCAGCAAAGGTTATGAGAATTTTATCGATTTCTACCGGTATATCCAGGAATTGAAACCGCGTTTCGTGTATTTCATCATGACAAAACGTTATTTTACTATCCCGGCACAACTGGCAGGAGAGAAAAAACGCATCCAGGTGGAATCCTTTATTAAACACGATGAAAATGTTTTTGAGGCAGGCACACGCCTCCCCTCTCTTTTTATTTACGGGATGCTCACCACTATTATTTATATTATATCCCTGGCCGTCCTCTCCTTCCTTCGTTTTAAAAAATCACTGAAACTCTGAAACCCTATCTCCATGATTAAAACAACAGGCCTTAATTTAAAAAAAGAAATCCTCGAAATCAGCCACCTGGACCTCCATATCCATGACGGCGAATCCTATTCTCTCCTGGCTTCGGGGGACCGTGCACAGGATCACCTCGTAAACATTTTCCTTGGCCTGGAAGAAGACTACCAGGGAAATGTCCTGGTAAACGATATAGATATCCGCTCTTCCCAAAATTCCTACACGGAACACCTGGTTTACCTGAGCAGCGGAAACCAATGGCCCCAGGATTTAAAATTCTCCCACCTGCTCTCCTTTTTCAAAGAAAAACTGGCTCTCGATAAAAACGTATTCGAAGAATTTCTTATCCGTTCCAATATAGAAAACCTGGGACACAAAAAAATTTCAAATTTCGACGAATCCGAAATCCGACAGATACTCTTCTCCATGGCCCGACTAAAGAAAAATATGAACTTCATTTTTAAAGACTTCATGAAAGGCATGCCCCCTGATATTACTCTGGAATTCAAAAAAGGAATCGAAGAACTGAAAGAAGGTGGAAGCTCGATTCTTTATCTTGGCGATGATGTATTCCTTGCCCCGGAAATCAGCGATCGAATCGGCTTCATGAAAAAAGGAAAACTCCGACTGGAACTGACTGGAACCAAAATGAGAAAAATGGACCTGAAAGAACTCTATTTCAAATTCCTGGCAGAAAGACTAAACGATTGATGCCTCCGGCGGCCAAAAACCTTTTTGAAAAAAGGTTTCTGGACTTCCAAAAACTTTTGGTAATTAAAAGATTTGTTCCTTAATTCAACAACATTGCGGGTACAGCCACTTCTAAAAACTTTTGGTAGTGAAAAGATTTATATGTCATCGTCTTCATCGAGGGAATACGGTAATGATATGATTACACCAGTCCCAATACCCGGGCTTTCAATTGTAATCGTTCCACCCATGGATTTCATTAAACCATAACAGGTATAAAGCCCCAAACCCGTGCCGAATTCTTTGGTCGTTCGAAACGGTTGAAAAAGTGATCCGGACATTTCAGCAGGAATCCCCGGCCCATTATCCGTGATGGAGATATTGTACATCTCCCGTGAAGGGAGTTGATCTCTTCCTGTCACATACGTTTGAATGACAATCTCACCCTTTTTCTTCCCAATAGCTTCTGCTGCATTTAACAGGATATTGATTACTACCTGTTTGAGCTGCTGGAAATCGGTTATCACAAAAAGCGTTTTATCCATTTTTTTCTTAATATGAATACCCGGATAAATCTTTAACCGGATAGCACTCAACGAAGATTCGATCAATTCAGTAAGAGAGAATCGTTCAATTTTCTTCCGGGTGTACCGGTAAAAACAGGACAGGGAATCGGCAATCTCTCCGATACGCTTCACCGACTGACCCAGTGTGTTCAGTTCATTCACAACATCATTTTTATTAAAATCTTCGAGTTCAAATAAATAACGGAGATAAGTTGAAATACCCGCAAGAGGATTTTTAATTTCATGCGCAGCAGTAGCAGCAATCTCACCTGCTGTGACAAGTCGATCCATGCGGAAAATTTTGTAATAGTTTTTGTCGCTCTCGATATCGATTCGTTCATTCTCAATCAACGGATAAATCATATTCGAAAAAATTTTGAAAAACGCATTCAGCGATTGGATTTCTTTATAGGTATTTTTCTCCGCTTCAATGACAATAAACCCGAAAAACGTTTCCAGTGAAAACATAGGAATTACAATATCTACGGTTAATTTTTCAAACAGATCAGACGTTGATTTTTTGAATGAATCGATAAGCGAAATTTCTTCTTCTTTAAGTATAACAGTTCGTTTCGATTCCTTAAGGAAGAGGGGCAGTGAAGAGTCCGGAGTAAGAGAATCGATATGAACAGAAGGATATTTCTCTCCGAGGAATTCTATGAAAGCAGTTTTCTCATGGTCCAGGACAAAAATCGAAACCCAGGAAACAGGAAGATTCTTTGAAAAAAAATCCGGTGCAAATTCAAGAAATTGTTCCTGGTAATGCAGTGATTCGATTTTATCCAGGGTCTGTTCGAGTAAAAGGTTGAAATCTTTTTTGAAAAACATCGTGTCAACCTTCGTGAGGAGGTTCTTCGTCCCCGGTCATTTTCAGATCTTTTAGTATCCTGTACAAACGGTTTCGAGAGATATGCAAAACCCTGGCTGTTTTTCGTATATTCCGGTTATTTGCGTTAAATACTTCTGCGACATAATTTTGTTCGAATTCATCCAGCGGGATAATATTTTTTTTTGCAGCCGGTTTGGAATCGTAATCTTTTTCATGAAGCGAGAACATTAAATCTTTCACGGTAATGGTATTGGTTTCATTGAGCGTGAAAATACTTTTGATCGTATTTTTCAGTTCTCTGACATTTCCTTCCCAGGGATGATCGAGGAGGAAAGCTTCCGCTTCGCTCGTAATATGGTCGATATTCCGGTCGAAGATGGTATTGTAAAGAGAAATATAATGGCGGACGAGAAGCAGGATATCGTCTTTTCGTTCGGATAAGGGGGGGATATAAATGCGAGTGGCTTTGAGACGGAAGTAAAGGTCTTTCCTGAATTTACCGTCCTGGACATCCTGCCACAGGTCCCGGTTGGTTGCAGCGATCAGTCGGACATCGATTTTGATCGGGTGGTTGTTTCCCAGTTGATAGATTGTTTCGTCTTCAAGGACGCGAAGCAATTTGGATTGTAAAGCATAAGGCATTTCGCCTATTTCATCCAGGAATAGAGTTCCTTTGTCTGCCTGGACAAATCGTCCGTTGTAATTTTCCGATGCCCCAGTAAACGCACCTTTCTTAAACCCGAAAAGTTCCGATTCGAATAATTGTTCCGGGATTGAAGAGCAGTTGATCGGCAGATAGGTTTTATCTTTTCGTTTCGAGTTAGAGTGGATGAATTTCGCGATGATTTCTTTTCCCACCCCCGTATTTCCCTGGATGAGGACTGTATTGTCCGTGCGGGCGAATTTCAAAGCCATGGAAATCACTTCTGCCATTTCTGCGCTTTTATAAACCGGTTGTTCCGATTCACGACGCGGGATTAATTCATTCGTAATAGCGATATTTTTTTCTTTTAATTTCCTGATTTCCAGGATTTTGTCCATCTGGATAAAGAGAAGGTCTTCTTCCAGAGGTTTTTCCAGGTAATAGAAAGCACCGTTTTTGATTGCTTCCACCGAATCGGAAATACTTGCATGTGCGGTAACGACGATTGTTTTTTCTTCCATGCGGGAGCGAAATTTTTTTAGAAGTTCCAAACCTGTCCCGTCCGGCAGCATCATATCGGTAAGGTAAATATCATATTCGTTATCCCTGATTTTTTTTACTGCGGTTTTAAAGCTCTCCGCTTCATCTACCATGTAGTTTCGTTTGATTTCGATAATTTTTTTCAGGGAATGGCGGAGCATCTGTTCATCTTCGATGATTAAAATTTTTCGTTGCATAATTGGTATTATAAAGGAATTTACCCTTTTTGACAATACGACAATATCCTTTCCTAATCAGAAAAGGAATTGCGATATAACGCCAGAACAAATGAGGAATGCAGTCTTTCCGAAAGTAAGTTGAAAAAAGATGGCTTTTGATTTATAATAAGGATCATGAAACGATTAATACATGAAATCGATTTGCTCCTGGAGGATTAATGAAAGCAAAATACATTAACCCATATACGGATTTCGGCTTTAAAAAGCTTTTCGGAGAAGAAGCCAGTAAGGATTTACTCGTTGATTTCCTGAATGAATTATTGCCCGAAGAGCACAAGGTAAAGACCTTAACCTTTAATAATTCCGAGGTATTGGGGGATTCGTCGGATGATCGTAAATCGGTTTTCGATATTTATTGTATGAATGAGCGCGGTGAGCGGTTTATCGTGGAGATGCAAAAAGCCAGGCAATCGTTTTTTAAAGACAGGGCGCTCTTTTATTCGACATTTCCTATCCGGGACCAGGCAGAGAAAGGGGGATGGAATTATCGATTAAACCCGATATATTTTGTGGCATTAATGGATTTTGAGTTCGAGGATATGGACCGGATTTTCAAACATTTCCGGACAGATGTTCAACTCAAAGATCAGTATAACCAGGTTTTTTATAAGAATTTCAAATTTATTTTTCTCGAAATGGAGAGGTTCAATAAAACGCTGGACCAACTCGAAAACCGTCATGAAAAATGGTTATACTTTTTAAAGCACCTCGAAGACTTTGATGTACTACCGGAGCTATTAAAAGAACCTGTTTTTATGAAAAGTTTGGAGATAGCCGAGATTGCCAATTTTAATGAAAAGGAACGAGACAGGTATGAAGCAAGTCTTAAAACGTATAGGGATATGAAAAATGTAATCGATACTGCTTTTGATGATGGGGTCGCAGAAGGATTATCCAAAGGCAAAATCGAAGGCAGAATCGAAGGAAAGCTTGAAGGTAAGATCGAAGGAAAGATAGAAGGAAAGATCGAAATAGCAAAAATGATGAAAAATGCAGGCGAATCGGTGGAAAAGATTTCGTTGTTTACCGGGCTTTCGGAACAGGAAATTCATTCGTTATAGATGGGGAGCCATTGGTAATGAGGTTTTAAAAGAATGGTAAAGCATTGAAAAATAAAAGGAAAATACAAAGTTGTAATGCAAAACATGACACCATACAATACATACAGAGAACACCGAGTTCACTGCGATTTTATTTGGAATTACCTGAACCTCAAAAAATTTCTTCGGACCACAGAGAGTAGAAGAAACCAATGTCCAAAATTTCTCGACTTCTGAGCGATTCACGAATCGCACCTACCAAATACGTAATCCAAAATATCTTTTGGAATTTAGACCCAATCCGCAATGCCCAAAACCACGCGCAGAACTCACACTCTCATTGTAAAACGCTGTGCCTTGTGAGAAACAAAAAAATACCCGAAAATAGTGGAGGCAATGGTTCTGTCAATGGGAAAAACGGCAGAAACATTGCCGGAAATTGTTCCGACATAAAAAGAAAAGGTGGAAACATTCGGGGAAGTGGTTCTGCAAAGAAAGAAATGCTCCCAACATTGAAATAAATTATTATGCTATCTACTGGATGATGTTTTGCTATTTCCAGAGCCGGCAAGGCAGATGATCTGGTATGTGGAAGTATTACAGAAGGGCATGGTCCTTTTACTTTTCCAAATGATCCTAAATTATGTGCAAATTTTTTCTTTTAAAATTTAGTTCTGGATACCATCAATAATAAATGCTTTTCGGAATTTTAATGTCAAGGAAAAATAATATATGGATACCATAATTATTTTTTTTTCTTTTTCTAAGAAAAAGATTGTAAACATGTTTCAAACCTTCGTAACTCCAATTAATGGTGTTTGCACACGATTTAGGATTTACAAGTTCCCCAAAGTATGTTCTAATAATATTATAAACTATACTGGAGAAAAAATGACTATGAATTACATTACTTCTGAAGGAATAAAGTATGATATGGTGAATGAAATTAATGAATACGAGCAGATTATTCGTTTGGAACACACTGCCCATTGTTTCAAAGCCTACGAAGTTAATCCTTCAATAGGGTGCGATTTTATATGCAGATATTGTTCAATGTATTCACAAGAACAAAACGAGTCTCACACCCCAATTCGTATATTTAATAATTATCCAAACTATCTAAGAGATTTTATCATAAATTACAAAGATAAGCATAGTTTATTATTTTACTATTCAGCAATTTCAGATGCATTTTCTCCAGCTAACATTGAAAGTGGAATTACCAAGAAAATACTTGAAGTATTTAGAGAAAACAAATCGAAATATTTTATCTTAACAAAAGGTGCCAATATACCACAAGAAATTTTTGATATTTTAATTGAAACAAAAGATAGAAATCAAATTATTATTTCTTTCGGCATACCAGATAGGAATTACGAAAAAATGTTAGAAAAAAAAGCACCTAGTTCAATTAATAGACTAAAATTTGCAAAAGAATGTATTCAAAATGGTATTACAGTAACAGGCATTGTTGCCCCCTATCTCCCAATAGATGAAACTCAGAATTATGCGTTTGAAGTTTTTAAAAAATTTAACGATATTGGAATTAAGCATCTTTGCATTCAACCTTTAAAAGTGTCGGATGAGAGTTTGAATAGGCTGTGTAGTCTGCTACCTAAATATAAAGTGCGTCTGGAAAATATCTTTGATAAAAAGCACAAAATGTTGAAAGGATGGAAACTACCATGTGGTAAATACATAGATAGATATTATACAAATATAGAATATCTAACATTGGAGTTACAAAAATTAAAAAACATTAGTGTTGAGTTGGGGATGACAATCAGTACATGTGCAGAAATCTGCAAACTTACTGTTCCAGATTTTAACATTGATGCTTACAAAGTTGGATATAATTGTGCCGGAATATCAAAAAAACTTATAAAAGAAAAAGAAGAGATATTGCCGTGATTACAATTCAAAAGCTTCTTAAGAAAAAATCAATTGGTGAAAAAATTGTTATGTTGACAGCTTATGATTATCCTTTAGCTTGGATAATTGAAAAAGCTGAATTGGATATGATTCTTGTAGGAGACAGTGGTGGAATGGTAAAGCTTGGTTATACAAACACAATTCCGGTGACTATGGAAGAAATGCTATCTATGGTAAAGGCAGTACGACGTGGTGCCCCAAGCACATTTGTTATAGCAGATTTACCATTTATGTCTTATAATATTTCTAAAGAACAAGCTATAAAAAATGCTGGCCGAATGGTAAAGGAAGGAGGGGCTGACGCTGTAAAATTAGAAGGGGGAAAAAGAATGTCTGAAACCATTAGAAGTATTGTAAATGCTGGTATTGCAGTACAAGGGCATATAGGAATAACACCTCAAAACATAACTCAATTAAGCGGTTTTCGATCACAAGGTAGAGATTATGATTCAGCGAAAGCACTTATAGAAGATGCCTTTGAACTTGAGAAAGCTGGTGTTTTTTCTATTATCTTTGAAGCCGTACCAGAAAAACTTTCAAATTTTCTAACAAAAAGACTTAAAATACCCACAATAGGAACAGGGGCTGGTTCAGGATGTGATGGGCAAAATCTTATTACTCCTGACATATTAGGCTATTATAATTCTTTTTTACCTAAATATGCTAAAAAATATATTGACCTGAATGATATTATATTTAAAGCAATTTGTGATTACAAGGATGATGTTAAAAAAGTGATTTTCCCCTCAAAAGAGCACACATATTTACTAAAAAATGAGGCATTCCTTGACGACCTATTAAAAGAATTTGATAACACTAAGGAAAGGATATCATAAATGGATAATAAAACAAAAGCTTTGCATATAAAAATCGATGACAGTAAAGCAAAATCGGTTGTAACTCCGATTTACCAATGTAGCGCATTTCAGGCTGATTCAGATTATTTTTACAGCAGAAAAGATAATCCCAATATTAGAGAGTTAGAAATGGTCATTGCTACTTTTGAAGATGCAAAATATTCAATTGCTACAAATACTGGAATGTCTTCTATATCTTTGGTGCTTAATTTTTTAAATCCTTTTGACACATTAATTATAAACAAAGATATTTATGGATGTTCATTTAAGCTTTTCCAAAAATTTGCAAAAAAATATAATATTAATCTTATGACGTTAGATTTATCTCTTGATTCGGAAATAGATAAAATACCACCAGAAGTTAATATGGTATTTTTTGAAACGCCAACAAATCCATTTTTAAAGACAATCAATATTGGAAAAGTATCTAAGTGTGTTAAATTAAAAAATAATAATTCTATTATTGTTGTTGATAATACGTGGGCAACATCCATATTTCAACATCCATTGAAGCATGGAGCAGATATTTCCCTACACAGTGCTACAAAATATTTTTCTGGCCATAGCGACGTATTGGGAGGCTTTATTTTAACCAATGATCTGTCACTTTATAACTATTTTGTAGAATTGAGATTTTACATGGGAGCAATTATGGAGCCTTATAGTGCATGGCTATTACGCCGTAGTATGCAAACTTATGCGATAAGAATGAAGGAGCATCAAAAAATCACACTTGAATTGAAAAAATTTTTAGAAACATGCACTCAAATCGAAAAGATCTATTATCCAACAATTGATAATTATCAATTGAAAGGTTATGGCACATTAATATTTGTAAAATTGCGTGACGATTTGGTAGAAAAGTATATTAAATTTACGAATACTCTTAAGTTATTTCAAACTGGGACTGGAATGGCCTGTGTTACTTCTATGGTAGCGCAACCATATAATGGTAGTCATGCTTCAATGAGCGACGAAGAAAAAATGAATTTAGGGTTAGGAAAAGACATAATAAGATTAAGTTTTGGTTTGGAAAATACTGATGATATAAAAGCTGATTTACAGAATGCATTTATACAACTGGATAGCAAATAACAAAAAAGAGGTTAAATGGGGCACACAAGAATTCAAACGCCATTATCTGAAATAGAGTATTATCAAAGTGTAGTTGTTCTTAATGCCGGTGGTACCATAAATATGTCCGGAGAAATTGAGAGAAAGCCTTCAAATGCTGTTCAAAAATCCTTTGATCAAATTAGAAGAGAT
>Ga0209340_1001589_pt1 | contig 15598 bp, 14 predicted proteins | sample EPASupsiteSAE323_FD_187266 | JGI IMG/M metagenome (GOLD analysis project Ga0209340, IMG submission 187266) | Bioremediated contaminated groundwater from EPA Superfund site, New Mexico - Sample SAE3-23 (SPAdes) (version 2) | ecosystem: Environmental > Aquatic > Deep subsurface > Groundwater >... | reverse complement strand
CTGGGCGTTGACCATTACCAGAGGAACTTCGGCCTGAGCTGCAAACCCTAAGGCTTCCACCATTAAAGCAAAACCGCCGCCGCTAGTTGAACCCATGGAGCGTGCACCAGCAAAGGAGGCACCAATCAGCATATTAATGGCTGCGATTTCATCTTCGGCTTGTTTGAAGACGAGGCCGTAATTTTTGCCGTAATCCACTAAATAACTAAGTACGCTAGAACCAGGTGTCATGGGGTAACCTGCAGAAAATTTACAACCAGCCTTAATGGCTGCCAAGGAAATAGATTCATTGCCATTGAGTAGCATTTTAGGCACAGCATTATTCTCGAAATGTAAGGGGAAGGTCTTTTCTACAGAAAAAGTTTCTAAGACATAAGCATATACTTTTTCTAAAATTTCAATATTATCCTGTTGTAACTTTTCATCATGAAATTCATCTTTTATAACGTCGATTAAAACCGGGAGAGGATAGCCTGTAAGAGCAGAGAAAGCCCCTAACATAGCGCTATTGCCCATGATTTTCTTGCTGCCTTTAGGGATATAATCCAGTAATGCAATAGGGCAGAGTAACGTCCCGGTAGGAATTTTACCTTCATCAATGGTAACGTTAGCAGAATCGTACAATACAATGGCCCCAGGTTTTAGGTGGGATGCATAACATTCGAAGGCTTGTTGAGAAAAGAGACCCAAAAAATCCAAGGGTTCTTCGTAGGCTGTTAGTGATTGCTGGGAAAGGCGCACTAGGCAAGAATTTAGGCCCCCTTTAATCAGGGATGGATATTCGTTCACGACAAAAGACCATAGTCCGCTACGATTCGCTCCTTTCGCCACCATGGAACCGGCGCTCATCACGCCATAGCCAGCTTCACCGCCAAATAGGCAGGTGTAATCTTTATGACTCATTGTTCTACCTCCCTCGTCATAAGTTACCTTTATATGACAATAGTTTCGTGAAAAATCAGATAAATCCTTTATTGGGGAGGCAATATTACGGCAGCTTACTTATGGCCGTTACTTAACTTATTTGGAGTAGTATGATACAATCTCTATAAGTATAAGTAGGGAGGTATATTATGCAGTTGCTGAAAGATAAGATTCAAGCAGAGGGAGTAGTCATTCAGAATTCTTTGCTGAAAGTAGATTCTTTTTTGAATCACCAACTAGATCCAAAACTGATGGTGCAACTTGGAGAAGAATTTGCGCTACGGTTTAAAAATAATAAGGTAACCAAAGTAGTAACCATTGAATCCTCAGGTATTGCTGTTGCTATTATGGTAGGATTAGCTCTACAAGTGCCTGTTGTATTTGCTAGAAAGAAGAAATCTGCTGTCGGTAATGATGATGTTTATAGTACAACGGTATATTCCTTTACCAAAAAAGAGAGCAATTATGTAACGATATCTAGAGAGCTACTCGCAGCAGAGGATAATGTTGTTATTATTGATGATTTCTTGGCGAATGGGGAGGCTGCTCTTGGTCTTACTAATATTGTAGAACAAGCTGGTGCTAAGGTTGTTGGCATTGGAATTGTGATTGAAAAATCATTTCAGCCCGGAGCGGAGAAGCTAAAAAATGCTGGCTATCGAGTAGAATCCTTGGTTCGTATTGCATCTTTTTCTGATGGACAGGTACACTATGTATAAGACCATCTTGTTTGATTTAGATGGAACTTTAACGGATCCTAAGCCGGGTATCACTAAGTCGGTTCAATATGCTCTTAGTAAAATGGGAATTGACGAAGAGGATTTAGAAAAGCTTACGCCTTTTATTGGACCGCCTCTTATTGCTTCTTTTAAAGAGTTTTATCATTTAACGGAGGAGGAGGCCAAAGAGGCTCTTCAATATTATCGGGAACGTTTTTCCAAGGTTGGCCTGTACGAAAATGCAGTATACGAAGGTATTAAAGAATTATTAGATACATTACAACGTCAGGGGAAGACCTTATTTGTTGCTACTTCAAAACCAACGGTATTTTCCGTAAAGATATTAGAACATTTTGGATTACTTCATTATTTTACCGGAGTCATTGGCAGTGAGCTAGATGGAACAAGGGTAGAAAAAAGTGAGGTTATTGCTGCCGTTCTATCAGAAATAGAGAATCCCCAGTTACAGAGTATCCTTATGGTGGGGGATCGAAAGTTTGATATTTTGGGTGCTCAGGAAAATAATATCGCTGTGATTGGCGTTGCTTATGGTTATGGAAGCTATGCTGAGCTAGAAGAGGCAAAACCAAACTATATTATAAAAACAGTAACAGAATTGAAAAAAATCCTTTGTGAATAAATAAGATAAGGGCCTGTCGCATAGTGCGACAGGCCCTTATCTTAATATAATTCTCCTCTAAGGCGAGCTATTTCCGCTTGAATTTCTGAATAGTACCAGCGAGTTGATTTTCCAATACTACAACGCATTGCGTCAATTTTTCCCTCAAGGGCCATCTTTCTCATTTTCTTAAGATCAAAACCATTTGATGAGTAATAACTAGCTGAAATAAATCCTTGATTGTTCAATTTTTTCCGATATTGACTAACATCTCTGCTATCTAATTGCACTTGCCAAATCGACATAAAATATCCCAGCCTTTCTCTTTATTTTTTGATTTCATTATATACTTATTCAAGGGGAAAATGCTATAGAAAGTTATGTAAATTATTGAGATGTGATGTATAAAGAACAAAAACAGCTGACACAAGCTTTGTGCCAACTGTTTTATGTTTAAGCTTCACGCGGGAAGAAGCGATTGTGAATAGCATTAACGGCTTCCCGTACCTTTTCGGCTTGAATGAGGCAAGAAATACTAATTTCTGAAGTGCTGATGACTTCAATATTAACGTTAGCGTCAGATAAAGCGCCAAACATATTGGCAGCAATACCAGGATTGCCAAGCATTCCTGCGCCGACGACGGAAACCTTAGCTACATTATAATCTACAATAATGCCAAATACTTGTATTTCGTTGCCGATTTCTTCGACCAAGGCTTTGGCTTGGGAGACATCGGTCTGAGCAACGGTGAAGACCATATCAATAATATTTTTATCCGTATTACGAATGCTTTGTACGATCATATCCACATCAATATTAGCCTTAGCTAATGCTGAGAAAATTTTATAAGCAATCCCAGGGCAGTCTGGTACGCCTAGCATAGCAATTTTAGCCACATCTGTATCGTGAGTAACTCCTCTAACAATAAACTCTTTTTCTTCCACTGTATATTCCTCCCTAATAAATGTACCCGAATCATTGGTAAAAGTTGAACGGACATGAATGGGAACACCGTAATGTTTGCCCATTTCCACAGAACGAGGCTGCATTACGCCAGCACCTAAGCGTGCCATTTCTAGCATTTCATTATAAGTAATTTCTTTCATACGTCGTGCATCTTTTACTACACGAGGATCGGATGAATAAATACCATCAACATCCGTATAAATTTCGCAGGCATCCGCTTTGAGAGCTCCCGCTAGGGCTACAGCAGAAGTGTCAGAACCGCCTCGGCCTAGGGTGAGAACATCCCCATCAACATTCATACCTTGGAAACCAGCTACTACTACAATATTTCCCTTAGCTAGTTCTTCTAATACCCTTTGTGGCTCAATATCAATAATTTTACCTTTCGTATAGGTATTATTTGTTTTAATGCCTGCTTGTAATCCAGTTAATGATATGGCTGAATGTCCAAGTTTATTAAAAGCCATTGCAATTAAAGCAATGGTTATTTGCTCACCTGTTGATAAAAGCATGTCCATTTCGCGAGTATACTGATAAGGCTGTCCAACCACATCTTTGGCGAGGGTTATTAAATCATCTGTTGTATCGCCCATGGCCGAGACAACAACTACAATTTTATCGTCACGTTCCTTTTCCCGTAATACTCTTTGTACGACTGCCATAATTTTTTCAGGTGTAGCCACTGAACTTCCACCGAATTTTTTTACAATTAAAGCCATTCCCATCCTCCTTAGCACAGCTATTACTGCCAATAAGTTATAGTATTCTCCCTAAAAACACAAAACCCTCCTAAGGATGGACAAAAAAATGCAATAACATGAAAAAAAATCCTTGTGGTAATCAACACTGCCGATTGTCGAAAAAAACTTGTATTTTAAATAGAAGTTATGTTATTATCAATGTGATTTACTTTGGATGGTATCTTACTGAATCATACCGTAAGTAAGCAGGCTTTGGTTATATAGCATGGTACTATTTTTTATTTATTATCCGCTTAGATCTATGTAATGGACTGAGACGGGAGGTAGCAGGGAAAGCTATGCCTTTCGGACAAGTTCCGGAAGGCTTTTTATTTTACCTTCCTCTAAGAGCGTTGTTACAGATGATAGAAATGAAGGTATAGAAATAGACAGAAGCGCGATTCGGATTGCAGGAGTACATAATAAATGAGGAGGGCAATAACAATGGACAAGAAAAAAATAACAATTCCCCAGCTCAAAGCGATGAAACAGGCAGGGAAACGATTTAGGGTAGTGACGGCTTATGATTATTTACTAGCTAGTGTGATTGATAAATCTCCAATTGAAGCAATTTTGGTAGGTGATTCCTTAGGAATGGTGGTCCTTGGTTATGACAGTACTATTTCTGTTACCATGGAGGATATGCTGCATCATACGAAGCCAGTGGTAAAAGGTGCCCCCAATACCCTTATAATTGTAGATATGCCTTTTGGTTCTTATAATGTTAGTATTTCTGAGGCCATAACAAATGCCAACCGAATTATGAAGGAAGGCAGAGCGGATTGTGTAAAAATAGAAGGTGGTGCTCTAATCGCAGAGACGGTAGGAGCAATTGTTAATGCAGGGATTCCCGTTGTAGGACATCTTGGCTTAACGCCCCAAACCGTATCTCAATTAGGTGGCTATAAGGTACAAGGCAAAGATGCAGATGCTGCTCTTAAGATGCTGGATGATGCACAAAAATTAGAGGCGGTTGGAGCCTGCGCCATTGTTTTGGAATGCGTGCCAGCGCCTGTCGCTAAATTAATCACAGAGAAACTTTCAATTCCTATTATTGGAATTGGGGCGGGAGTACACTGCGATGCTCAAGTTTTAGTAGCCCAAGATATGCTTGGCATGTTTGATCGTTTCGTTCCTAAGTTTGTAAAGCAATATGCCAATTTAAATGGCTTAATTATGGAAGCATTGACGAATTATGCTACAGAAGTTGCGGATGGAGTTTTTCCAGCAGCAGAACATAGCTTTGAGATGAAAGAAGAAGAACTGAAAGAATTGTATTAATAGAGAAAAATAAAAAAGATCTTACTGCATCGGTAAGATTCTTTTTTTGTTTCTATTTTGAGAAAATTTGTATTTCTAAGAAGCTGTTATAGCTGCCTTTCCGTATAATATATGCTGTATACTATATATTATAGAAATAAATTAGTCTTTTTTCAAAAATGGTATGAAAACACAGGGGAAATATCATACTAATATTGTATTATGTATAAGAAGTTTAAGTTGCAAATATTCGCTTTTTTCAATTAATAGAACTATTTATAAATGTAGCATTTTAGCATATTGACACTAAATTTGATTCTGTGGTAACTTAGATAAATGAATAGTAAAAGGAGGTTTTTTATGAGTAATAATGAAACACAGAAAGTAAAAATGGTTGTAGCTGATCCTACCAGTTTGGGGTTGTTTGGTCTAGCCATGGTTACCTTTGTAGCATCATCACAAAAACTAGGCTGGACGACAGGTCTATCCTTTCTCATTCCGTGGGCCATATTTTTAGGATCCTTTGCTCAGTTAATGGCGGCTTCTCTTGACTTTAAACATAATAATATTTTTGGAGCCACTGCCTTTGCCGGATATTCTTTTTTCTGGTTCTCCGTTGCAACTTGCTGGTTAATCAAGCTAGGCTTTTTTGGACAAGCAATGATGGCAAGTGCAGACGTTAGTCAACTGGGTGTTGCATTTATTGGATACCTAATTTTTTCTCTTTATATGACCATTGGAGCGATTGAAACCAATAAGGTATTATTTACAATCTTTGTACTTATTGATGTTTTATTAATTTTGTTAGCTGCAGATGCTTTTGGCGCACCGCATTGGGTACACACGATGGCAGGATGGACTGAACTGACCATTTCCCTAGTTTCCTTTTATGGTTCAGCAGCAGTAGTCCTAAACCACCACTTTGGTAGAACTTTTTTACCAATGGGTAAGCCTTTTGGAATCTTAAAATAGATTAGAAGTCAATTTTTTAGAAAGTCAGAGAGTATATACTTTCCGAAACTAAAGTAATGGCAACTGAGGATTCTTGAGAGCTTAATGTGAGAGGGGCGTTTTGATGATAATCCAGGTTGTCAAAAAACGCCCCTTTTAGTTTACAAGTTTACAATGTGATGGGATTGTTATAGTTGAGATGAGATGTTATTATAACTGTAGCGTTTTATTTTTTGCACTTACGGTTATAGTATCTTAAAATAAAAGAATGACTTTGTAGAGAAGAGAGGGAGATAAGAATGGCATTGGCAATCAATCAAAAGCTTTGTAAAGGCTGTGGGATTTGTATCGAATTTTGTCCTAAAAAAGTGCTAGCACTATCAGATAAAGGGAAAGTATATGCAGAGCATCCAGACTTATGTATCGACTGTGGTCTGTGCGAACTGAGATGCCCAGATTTTGCAATTCAAGTGATTAAAGCAGGTAAGGGGGAAAAAGCATGAATAAGCCACGTTTAATGCAAGGGAATGAAGCCTGTACCGAAGGCGCTTTAGCTGCTGGAGTACGATTCTTTGCTGGTTACCCCATTACGCCTAGTACAGAAGTTGCAGAATTATCAGCAGAAAGATTGCCTAAACTCGGTGGTACCTTTATTCAAATGGAAGATGAAATAGCCAGTATGGGTGCTGTCTGTGGCGCATCCTTAGCGGGTGTGAAATCCATGACTGCAACTAGCGGACCGGGCTTTTCTTTGAAGCAAGAACTCATTGGTTATGCATCAATGGCTGAAATACCTGTGGTCATTGTCAATGTACAGCGTTCTGGCCCTAGCACTGGTTTGCCAACGGCACCCTCCCAAGGGGATGTAATGCAAACGCGTTGGGGAAGCCATGGTGACCGGGGTGTAATTGCCTTATCCCCTGGTTCTGTGCGAGAAGCTTTTGATGTAGGCGTGCATGCTGTTAATTTTTCCGAGCGTTTTCGTACCCCTGTTGTTATCCTAATGGATGAAGTAATTGGGCATATGCGAGAAAAGGTGACGCTACCAACCCAAGAAGAAATTGAAATCGTCGACCGCAAACGTACTACCTTGCCACCAGAGGAATTTCAAGCTTATAAACCAGATGAGGATGAAGTACCGGCAATGATGCCTTTTGGCGAAGGATATTACCATCATGTAACAGGACTCATGCATAATCATAGTGGGCAACCTGCTTTGGATAGCAAAACTACGAAAGAAGTGCTAAGCCGTTTGCATACTAAAATAGATCGGGCCATTGATGAAATTACTCTTTACACCGAGCACTTTCTAGACGATGCTGAAATCCTAATCATTACCTATGGCGGTTCGGCTAGACCAGCTCTTGCTGCTGTAAAACAAGCTAGAGAGCAAGGCATTAAGGTAGGAATGCTAAAATTGATTACCATTTGGCCTTTCCCCAAAGACATAGTACAAAAAGCAGCTGCTGCAGCAAAAACGGTTATTGTACCAGAAATGAATTATGGTCAATTAGTCGGTGAAATTGAACGTTATGTTGACCAAGGGAAAGTTATACCTGTGAACCGCTATGATGGACATTTGTTCCATCCTAATGATATATTAACTTCTATTCTAAAAGCCCAGGGAGGTGCCGAATAATGGAAGGCATTGAAAAATATTTACGCAAATCAGCCCTGCCTCATATTTGGTGTCCGGGTTGTGGCAATGGTATTGTATTGGCTGCTATGCTACGGGCCATCGATAAATTGCAACTTAGCCAACAAAAAACTGTGATTGTTTCCGGCATAGGTTGTTCTTCCAGAGCATCTGGTTATATGAATTTTAATACAGTTCATACGGCTCACGGGCGGGCATTACCCTTTGCGACAGGTATTAAACTCGCCAATCCAGAGCTTAATGTCATTGTGATTACGGGCGATGGGGATTGCACTGCTATTGGTGGCAATCATTTTATTCATTCCGCTCGTCGTAATATTGACATAACTACGATTATTTTTAATAATGGCATTTATGGAATGACCGGTGGTCAATATTCACCTCTTAGCCCGCAAAATAGTAAAGCCACGACAGCGCCTTATGGTGTTGCAGAACGACCTTTTGATATTGGAAATTTAGCAATTGCCGCAGGTGCTACTTATGTAGCTCGCGGTACTGCTTTTCATGCAACCCAGTTGACAGATTTAGTGGTTAGTGCCATTGAAAACAAAGGCTTCTCCGTAGTAGATGCCATTACCCAATGCCCAATTGCCTATGGTCGTAAGAATAAAATGGGGCCAGCTGCACAAATGCTAAAATGGCAACGAGATCATGCAGTGATGGCAAAGGCAGCGGGTAAAATGACACCTGAAGCCCTAGAAGATAAATTCCTTATTGGTGAACTACATCGGTCCGTAGCTCCAGAATACGTTGCAGAATACCAAAAATTAATTGCAAGACTACAAGGAGGAGAGGCTTGATGCTACAGATTAGTTTAAGTGGAACAGGTGGTCAAGGATTGATTCTAGCTGGCATAATCTTAGCAGAAGCTGCCATCCTTGATGGTAAAGAGACGGTGCAAACCCAGTCCTATGGTCCAGAAGCCAGGGGCGGTGCTAGTAAAGCAGAAGTTATTATCAGTGATGATATAATTGATTATCCGAAGGTAGTGAGTGCTGATATCTTGCTAGTGATGAGCCAGGAAGCATGCAATAAGTATCATGGCTTGGTAGGCCCTCATGGTAAAATGATTGTGGATACTAGTTTAGTGTGGGAAATACCAGAGATTGCTGCCAAGGTAGTGCCGCTCGGAATTACCAAGGCTGCTCAGGAGCAACTGGGAAAAGTAATGACGGCGAATATTATTGCTATGGGCGCCTTAGTTGGTCTAACAAAGGCCGTTAGCTTAGAAGCGCTTAAAACGGCGGTATTAGCCCGTGTTCCGAAAGGAACAGAAAAACTAAATCAGCAAGCCTTAGAAATCGGTTTTGATATGGTAAAAGGGATGACTGATTTTTAAGCATAATGTTCATTCTAGGTACGAAAGATTCATGACTATCCTTGTGATAGAGTGGATTTTCGTACCTTTTTTTATTTTCAACGGTAAAACTTGCTTAAAAGCTAAGAACTTGGTATAATAAGGATGAAATATTAGCACCAGGTAATAATATCAGATATAAATATATTGCTATGGCACTTATAGTAAGTTGATAAATTGTTGATAAACAGTAAAAAAGTAAAAAAAATATGGTGGAGGTAAGGTATGATAACAGTTGCAGAAAAGATTGAGGATTTAAAGAATCGGCAGGAAAAAATTAAGTTAGGCGGCGGGGCAAAACGTATCGAGAAACAGCATGCAAGCGGGAAACTTACCGCTCGCGAACGGATTGAAAAACTTCTAGACCCGAATACCTTTATTGAACTTGATCAGTTTGTAAAGCATCGTTGTACGAATTTTGGCATGGAAAAGTTAGAAAGCCCAGGCGAAGGAGTAGTTACAGGACATGGTGCCATTCATGGACGGTTGGTATTTGTATTTGCCCAAGACTTTACCGTAATCGGTGGTTCCCTAGGGGAAATGCATGCCGCTAAAATTGTGAAGGTGCAAAAAATGGCCCTTAAAATGGGAGCACCGATTATTGGGATTAACGATTCAGGCGGTGCTCGTATCCAAGAAGGCATTGATGCTTTAGGCGGCTATGGAGATATCTTCTTTAACAATACGATGGCTTCTGGTGTCATTCCTCAGATTTCCGTTATTATGGGGCCTTGCGCAGGGGGAGCTGTGTATTCACCGGCCTTAACAGATTTTACGTATATGGTGGATAGAACCAGTCAAATGTTTATTACAGGACCACAGGTTATTAAAACCGTTACAGGAGAAGAAGTGACGGCGGAAACCTTAGGGGGAGCCATGACTCATAATGCTTTATCTGGTGTTGCTCACTTCTTAGCTTCTAATGATGAACATTGTTTAGAGCAGATTCGTTATTTACTAAGCTTTTTGCCCAATAATAATCTTGAAACAGCGCCTATCTATGAGACCGGAGATGCCCCGACAAGAATGGAGGAAGGTTTAAATTCCGCCATTGCCGATGACCCTAGCATTCCTTATGACATGAAAAACATTATTAAAATGATTGTGGATAAGGGCGAGTTTTACGAAGCCCAGCCATTTTTTGCGCAAAATATTATTACTTGTTTTGCAAGGCTAGATGGCAAAAGCGTTGGCATTATTGCAAGTCAACCAAAGGTTATGGCAGGATGCATGGATATTGACGTTTCTGATAAGTGTGCACGATTTATTCGTTTTTGTGATGCTTTTAATATTCCTCTTGTTAATTTAGTCGATGTACCAGGCTTTTTACCAGGGACTAGCCAAGAATATGGCGGTATTATTCGCCATGGTGCTAAGGTTCTGTATGCTTATTCCGAGGCAACCGTTCCGAAGGTTACTGTAATCACTCGAAAATCTTATGGTGGAGCCTATATTGGTATGTGTTCAAGACATTTGGGTGCGGATATGGTGTTTGCTTGGCCAAGTGCGGAAATTGCGGTAATGGGACCAGCGGGAGCTGCTAATATTATTTTCCGTGGAGATCCAGAGGTAGAGGCAAAAACCAATAAATATGTTGAAGATTTTGCTACGCCATATAAAGCAGCAGAGCGCGGCTTTGTTGACCAAATCATTGAACCCAAAGAAACAAGATTCCGCATTATTCAAGCTCTTAAAATGCTAGAAACAAAAAGTGAAACTCGCCCAGCCAAAAAGCATGGCAATATTCCTTTATAATACTAAAAACCCACGCATTGAATTTTCAATGCGTGGGTTTTAATATTATACCTAAGTTAGGCTATTTATAAAATCTTTGCTACTTTAGGGCCTCTCAGCCTAGCCGTTACGGGGCGATTTGAGCCTAGAAGCGGACGAAGGTAGTTTTTGAAGGCCGGGGTAACATGGTTGCTTGCTGTATTGATAAATTCGTCAGGCATATATTTGGTTTTGCCGGCAAGCTCGGATAAGGGGGTAAGCTTATAATCTACGGCATAGTCGCCAATACGGTGAATGGTGACAGAACCATTAGAACCTTCTGCGAGGGCAAACTGAACAGCCTTTTCCCCAACCTCCCGGGCTTCTTGCTGATCGACATCAGATGCGCAGCCAAGGAAACAACGTTGTACATAACCAAAGGTATCGCTGCGAACCCGAGAAATTCCAAGGCCTTCTTTCACCGTTTGCGTTAGTAAATCCCCTAACGCTCCTGTACCAGACATGGTAATATTGCCGTGGGCATCTTTCTCCACATCTTTAACAAGGCTAACAATAATGGGGATGCCAGCGGCATCTTTAATACCTTCTGAGACGGCGACAACGCAGTGACCATATTGATCATAGACTTTTTTTACATCAGCAAGGAAATTTTCAGGGATAAAAGGACGTTCGGGTAGATAAATGAGATGAGGACCATCATCATTAAATTTTTGTGCACCAGCCGCCGCAGCTGTTAAAAAACCAGAATTTCGGCCCATAACAATGCCAATATATACACCCGATAAGGCTTTCATATCAAGAGAAATGCCAGCAAAAGCTTGGGAAACAAAACGTGCTGCGGAGGCATAGCCAGGGGTGTGATCGTTGATTAATAAGTCATTGTCAATAGTTTTAGGAACGTGAATGGCATGAAAATCATAATGATCTAGCTTTGCTTCTTCACTAATAATATGTACAGTATCAGCAGAATCATTGCCACCGATATAAAAGAAATAACGAATATCATGGGCTTTAAGCACTTTGAAAAGCTCTTTACAATAGTTAGCATCTGGTTTTACGCGCGTTGATAATAAGGCAGATGAAGGAGTCCGGGCTACTTGTTCAAGATTACAGGAAGTTTCGTGTGTTAAATCGATAAAGTCTTCATTTATAATGCCTTCTACGCCTTTAAGAGCACCATAGATGGTAGTAATTTCCCTATGTTTACGTGCTTCGTTAATAATCCCCACCATGCTTTGGTTAATAACCGCTGTTGGGCCGCCACCTTGTGCAATCAATGCTTTACCAATAAGTTTCATAATGACCTCCTAATTAAGTAAGATATAACATTAACCTTGGGCTAAAGAAAGTAGTCCATTTTTATTAAGAATGATAATATGCTTTTGTCCACTAAGGGCAATGAATCCATCTGCTTGCAATTTGGAAAGTTTACGGCTGATGGTTTCGCGCGTGGTACCAAATAAATTAGCTAGTTCCTGCCGTGGTAAATGAATGGTAAGGCGAACTCCCTTGGAGGTAAGAACTCCTTCTTTTTCTGCCATGGCTAGTAGCCAAGAAATTAGTCGTTGTTCAATGGTTTTTAGGGTAAGGGTACTGATGAATTTTTCCGCATAGGCAAGACGTTCTGTTAATGCTTGCATAATGCCTAAGGAGATGTCTGGATTACTATGTATGAGCGCCTTGAGATCATCTCGTGATAACAGACAAATTCCTGTATCTTCTAAGGTTTCGGCATTAAGGAGATAATGCTCTTCCTCCATAAATAAAGCCAATTCACCAAAAAAATCTCCAGGCTCCAATAAGCGGATGATTTGTTGTCGTCCATCTTCCGACATTTCATATAGTTTTACACGACCATACCGCACAATATGCAAATCTTTTGCTAAATCTCCTTCGATAAAGAGAGCAGCACCTTTTTGGTGGTTCTTTTTTGTAATTAGCGAATTGATTTTTTGTAATTCACTATACTGAAGATTTTTAAAAATAGGTACTATACTAGCACAAATGTGCTCTGATTCATGACTGCAACATTTTTGCATACCCTATCCCCCATGCTATTATCTTTCCTTTACTAGTATAGCTTGAAATCTTTCACCTAAAAAGTCTTATTTCAAAAAAAATAAAAAAAAGGTAGGATTTTAATAGAAGGATTGTTTAAAGGTTAAAAAAACAGTAAAAAAATAGGTAAAAAGGACATGAAAAGCAGGAATTAAGGGTAATAATCGTGAATTACTACTATAGAATAAACTTGCTATAATCAAGGAGGAAAGAGATTGTCTGATTTTATTAGCCTTATCGTAATGATATCCATGCCTGTGTTGTTATTTATGGGAGTCAAGGCAAGAGCAAGAAAAGAGGAAAGCTGGAAGATGTATCTAGTTGCTGCTGGATGTGCATTTCTCTTATTGGTCTTTATTACAAAAATTGTAAAAATATAAACCTGAATTTGGCTTTGATGGCACATTTTTAGAACGTGAAATCATAGCTAGTGATTGTTATTGTACGTAATTAGCTTACAGCAACACATTAGTGTTAGGAAGCAGAAAAAGCACTATTTGTTATACAAATAGTGCTTTTTACGACAAATTACAGGTATTTTAAAAGGTTAGCAGGCACAGGAATGTTTATTTTACAATTGTAGATTTATTTTTTAGAATGGATTGACTAATTTCTTGTAGAATAAGTAAAATTTTATCATCGTCAAAAGGTTTTGAAACAAAGTTCGCGGCACCATACCGTATGGATTCAAGGATTTTCATTTTTTGGTTGAGGGCACTAATCATAACGACACAAGCCTCAGGGTCAACTTCACGTATTTTTTTCAGGGTATCAATTCCGTTCATTCCTGGCATCGTGATATCTAAGGTTGTGATATCAGGTTGCAGTTCTTTATATTTTCGTATAGCGGTGGTGCCATTGTCCGCCTCTCCTATTACGTTATAACCATTCGTTGTCAAAATATTGTGCAATCTAAGGCGGGTAATCATGGAATCATCAACAATAAGAATATTGACCATAGTCTCCCTCCTAAGTTCCTAAACAACTTTATTTTCTATAATATAAATATATTAGCTTTTTATAGTCAATTATCCTGCTAATAAGGCTGCTTTTTGTAAAAAATATGTGGAATCATTTTGTAACGCTTAATAGCTTGTCTGCGCATAAATAAATTAAGGAAAGGGGATATGATATGAATTTACGGCAAAAAAGTATTGGAATCATTGGGGCCACCCTTGCTGGACTTATTATCTTTCTTTATATTTTATTGCGGACAATTGTTATGGATAGCTTTATTACTCTTGAAAAAGAAGATGTAAAGCATAGTGTAGAACAAACGAAAAATATACTGCAGAAAGAAACGGTAGCAATCAATAATTTTGTTACAGATTGGGCGGAATGGGATGCTACTTATGAATTTTTAACAGATAATAATAGTAAATATGTAACAGACAATTTAACGGATACTACCTTTCTCCAACAACGGTTTAGTAATATCACTTACTTTAATGTGAATGGAGATATTGTATATAGCAAAGGATTTAATCTTATTAGAAAAGCAGAAGAAAGAGTAACGGAGAACTTTAAAATTTATTTTTCTCCTGGTAGCCCTGGATTTGAGAAACTTCTTGCGTTGCAGCCTGAGACTAGCCTTACTGGAGTGATACGTTTACCAGAAGGGCCAATGCTGATTGCAGTTCGTCCTATCTTACCGACTAGCAGGCAGGGAAAGAGTAAAGGGGTCATGTTGGCCGGACGTTATTTAGATGATGCTGAGGTTGGAATGTTATCAGCAGCAGCAGATTTGAATTTGGAGCTCACTGATATTTATAAACCTCCTGCGACAGATAACTATCGTAAGGCCCGAGAAGCTTTACTGGCTAAGGATGAAGTATTTGTGCAGGCGAATAATGAACAAACAAATTATGGTTTTGGTCTTATTCGCGATGTGAATGGTGAACCGGCCCTAATGATAAAGGTAAGTATGCCTAGAGAAATATACGGTCAAGGGATCATTAGTATGAAGTACTTCCTAGGATCATTGGTAGGGACAGGTGTACTGTTTTTGGTATTAGTATTGCTTTTATTAGAAAAACTAGTATTGTCTCGTTTAGCTAAGTTAGATAACACGGTGAAGGGGATTCGGAGTACGGAAGATATGTCAAAGCGTATTGATCTTCCAGGAAAAGATGAATTGAGCAGCTTGGCAACTGCCATCAATGAGATGTTAACTGGGGTACAAACTGCCCAAGTTGAACTGGGCATCAGTGAAGGGAAAAATGAAGCAATTTTAGCAGCTATTCCTGACTCCATGATTGTTTTGGACCAAGATGGAACCATTGTCGATGTTAAAGACGGAAAAGATTTAATATTTTTTTTAGCGATACAGGAACAAATACAAAAGAATGTTTCGGAAATTACATCGGAAGAATTTACACTTATGATCATGAAACATGTCAGCATGGCATTAAAGAAAAAAAAGGTGCAATTGTTTGAATATCAAGCTGTTATTAATGGCACTGAAATTTGCCAAGAATATAGGCTTGTTAGGGTAAATCATAATCAAGTTTTAGTAATGATTAAAGATATTTCTAGACGTAGAAAGATGGAAAAGAAGTTAGAAGTGGCTCGACAGAATACCGAGGAAAAAAATAAGGAAATTAGTTTATTAC
>Ga0209340_1001587_pt1 | contig 15607 bp, 12 predicted proteins | sample EPASupsiteSAE323_FD_187266 | JGI IMG/M metagenome (GOLD analysis project Ga0209340, IMG submission 187266) | Bioremediated contaminated groundwater from EPA Superfund site, New Mexico - Sample SAE3-23 (SPAdes) (version 2) | ecosystem: Environmental > Aquatic > Deep subsurface > Groundwater >... | reverse complement strand
AAGCAATTCAAATGACTGTGGTTATGGATACAGCAGTAGTTATAATAGAAGCTGTAAGCAGATTAAGAATTATTGGACTTCTGCAACTGACGGAATGTACAAAGTAACTCCAAATGGTGCCAGCGGAAATGAATTTAATGCTTACTGCGATATGACAACTGACAGCGGCGGCTGGACGGTAATAGCAAGAAGTACAACTCCATCAAGCTGGACTAATACTAATACTTATGGAATGGGACAATATGTATACTGGTTAAATCAGGACAATTATACATATGACATGAGGCAAATTTTACAAAGTACAATTTTCCCAACTAGTATGCAAGTTAGATTTTATGACCATATAACACCATCTTATATGGATATAAGATACACATTTAACAAAAATGATTATTTATCTATTAATTTAGATAGTGAATCCCCTGAATCAACTTCTGTACCTTATACAGCAACCTCAAAAGTATTTTCAACAACTTATAAATCATATGGAGTTGGAAGTTCAACGGGAATCTATGATTTTAGAGTTCTTCATAGGGATAGCTATGCTTATGTATATTGTGCAAGAGTAGCGGCAAAATCTGCAATTAGTTTAATATCAGCTGGACCTGGTACTATTCATACAACAATCTGTAACAATGGATTAATGGGATATATAGATCCACCTTATTATCCCAGTGAATTTAATGCTAATGATATGGGCAGGCGAGTTAGTATCGCAATTAGAGAGCCTTAATTCTGTAAAGAATGATTTTAAATTTTAATTTATATAAAAACCCAAAAACATAAAAAAGTTATATTAAGACATACAAAAAAATTTACGATTTTTCCAAAAAGCTTCTCTGACAGATTTTTTATATAAAAGGATTAATTTTAATATTCCTTAATAATATAACTCGAGCAGGTATATGATTTTCATCCAGTTTAATATAAAAATTGTATAATTAGGGCAGAATTTATGTCCTGTACCTGAATTAAACTATTAATCACAAATTAAATTTGTGACAGGCACAAAAACATTGATATACTCATATAGTAGATTATGATTTTATGAGTTGAGGAGAAAATGAAAAGAGCAATTTTTTTGTTAATATTAATCTTTGGCTTTAATTTTGGTATGGCGAAAGCCCAGGATGTTTCCCAGCCTGCTAATATATCGAATGATTTTTCACATACAGTACAAGAAGAAGATCAAACCGTTAAATACATATCGAAATCCCAATTTGTAGTAAGTGCAGTTGATCCTACTCCCAAAACAAATCCAGGAGGAGCCTATTATCCCGGTTTAAGAGGAGGGAATCAGCTTATCATTTACACGCCTGTTTTTGGAGAAAGAACAGGTACAAATGAGTTTGGAACAGAAGCTGTTGTAGTTAACGGTGTAGTAACAGAATTAACGGGTTCGGATTCTCTTATTCCAAAGGATGGATTTGTAATAAGCGGTCATGGCAATGCCAAAAAATGGATAAATCAAGCAGTTACTGAAGGAGCTGTTATAAAAATAAATCCGGAAACAAATGTAATAGAAAGCATTATTACTCCTGAAAGTCTTACTTTTAAGGCAAAACAAAAGATAGATAATATTAATAAGTCCATAACTGAATTGGAACAGAATTCGAAAGATTATCAGAATGCAAATGACTATTTATGTAAAGCTATGCAGAGACTCAACGAAGCTTTAGGCTATTTATCTGACAGACAATACGATAAAGCTAAAGAAACAGCAGAGATAGCAAGCCAACTAGCAGATAAAGCTCTATATTATATAATACCCTCTAAAATCGGAGAATTTCATGGAGTTTGGCTCAGACCTGTTGAAAAAAACATGGGAGAAGTTGTTAAAACTCTTGAAAGACTCAAATGTGCAGGAATAAATAATGTTTTTCTTGAAACTTATTATCATGGCTACACTATTTTTCCCAGCAAAACTCTCGAATCTTACGGAGTACTTTCTCAAAGAAAAGAATTTCAGGGATGGGATCCTTTAAAAGTCTGGACTGAAGAAGCTCACAAAAGAGAAATGAAAGTCCATGTGTGGTTTCAAACTTTTTATGCAGGAAATGAGGATATTTCAAAAAATCCAAAGCATGTTATTTCTGCTCATCCCGACTGGGCAAACGTACAAAAAAGATTTTCTTCTGCAGATAAACCTATGCCTTCAATATCAGAGCATGGCGGATATTTTCTTGATCCGGCAAATCCTGACGTTCAGAAATATTTATCCGAGTTGGTTTCTGAAATAACAAATAACTATAATATTGACGGATTAAATATTGATTATATTCGATATCCTGCCAGTTTACCGGCTAGCTTCCCATTATATTCAGAATCGGCTTGGGGCTATAGTGCATATGCAAGAAATGAATTTTGTAAAATATACGGTGTTGACCCTGTAAATCTTACTCCTGACAATCCTATGTGGCAAAATTGGGTTTATTACAGACAGAATAAAATTACTTTGTTTGTTTCAAGATTAAAATCCCTAACAAACAACAAAAATATTTTAATATCAGCTGTTATATTTCCAAAATTAGAGGAAACTTCTGTTATGAAACTTCAGGATTGGGGAATTTGGGGAAACAATAAATATGTTGATGCATTTACACCTCTTATTATGGGAACTGATAAACTTCTTGTTCAGTATCATATCTGTGAAATCAGAAATATAGTAAATGACAATGTTTTAATTTACACAGGGTTATTTGAACCCTTTACCGCAGGAAGTCCTGTAGATCTTCTCAATCAGATAAAAGCAGCCAGAGAAAGTGGAGCAACGGGAATTATACTTTTTGACTATGCTCACCTGAATAATGACTTTATCACAGCTTTAAAATCAAGGGCATTTAGGTAAATTTCGGGTATTACATGTTAAACTACTTAAAAATTAAACAAATTGCACTTTTAATAGTATTTTTAGTTATAATAAACCATTTTTATAATACTCCTGCATTTTCAAAAGCTCCTAATGCTATTTATTATTACAATATTGGTGTGGATTCTCAAAATAAAGGCAGAAATGATCAAGCTATAAAAAATTATAAAAAAGCTCTGAGCCTGAATCCTAAATTATCCAATGCGCGCAGTAATATGCTTTATGCATATATCAGCCTTGCTACCGAATATTATCAAAAGAAACAATATGCAGAAGCTATTCAGAACTTCAAAAATGCTTTAAATATAAATCCCAGAATGTCAGAAATCTATTATAACCTTGGCTTGGCTTACGATAATGTTGGACAGACTAACCTCGCAATTATAAGTTATGAAAAAGCATTAAAAATTAATCCTTCTCTTGATTCTGCGAGAACTAATCTGGGCGTTGGATATTTTAATTCAGGCATAAAGTACTGCAATAATGGAATGTATGATCAGGCAATCCGCTGTTATAAAAAATCTTTGGAGTACGATCCTAAAGATGCCAGGATATATTATAATCTGGGCGTTACATACAACTTATTGGGACAAAATGAAGAAGCAGTCACAAATTATCAAACGGCACTTAAACTGGATCCAACTTTTGCTAATGCTGATAATAACCTTAAAGCTACTATTGAAAAAAGAGAAGAGGGCGAATTATCTGCTAAAATTGATAACTTAATACCTGTACAAAGAGCTCCGCAAGGAATTTATAATCTTGTAAGACTGGATAGAGGTGTCAATTATGCTGCACTTGATAAGCTTTACGAAATTTTAGACATGGTCTGGAGCGATCCTGACGGACAAAAACTTCTTTCAATTATTAAAAATAATAATATTCCTGTTATTATCACTCAGGGAAGTGATAATACAAACGCCCAGATAAGTGTTACAAGCAATAAAAATACAATAACATACGCAGGAATACCTCTTTTTTCATACAAAACCGGTCAGAATAAGGAAATCTCGGTAAATATTGGAGAAAGCCATATTCTTGCATTTAAAAATCCTGCTTTATCTTCAAACAAAAGAATTTATTCACTGCATGTAGTTATACATGAATTATGCCATGCTGCAAAAAATTCAGTTTCTAGAACCAGTGATAATGCCTTGTGCGAAGAAATTACAGCATCTATGATCGGCTATAATATTGCTTCAAGAATCATAAGAGGTAAGGATTTATCGGAAATAGAAGCAAAAAAATATGCTAAAGGGTGTATGCAGGTTGTTTTAAAGGATAATCACAGGTTTTTACCAGTTTATAATAATTTTATCAGTGATATTCAAAAATGCGGCATCTATCCGCCTTATTTATACCTGTATCAAAATATAGTTCAATTATATAAGTCTGTCAGAGATGATCCGCAGACTCAAAGAGTTGATACTCTGGAAAGAATGATTTCCAGCTATTAAAATTCTTGCTAAATTGTAACTATTTTTTAATTTTATGTTTTAAGTTTAACTATATTTGTTATATAGTATTTTTATATCAAAAGGAATATCGGGAGAGGGTTCTTTGAGAGTTTTCGTAAAGCTTGTAATAATTGCTTTAATATTTTTTAATTTTATTATAATCTCTCCAGCTAAAGCTGTTACGTTAGATTTTGAAGGTCTAACAACAGATTCAGCACCTGACTTTAGCAGTCTTCCCGCAGATAAAACTAATTATGGCGGATTTAACTGGAGTAACAGTTGGGGGTTAATAAGTAAGGATTACTATTCCGGAAGTGGTTATGATATCGGAACAACATCAGGGAGTTATACTGCTTATAATCTATATGGAGATACAGCTTTAATTAATATGCTCAGCGGTACATTTAATTTCAAAAGTGCTAATTTAACATCAGCATTTAATGATAATAACAAATTACTTGTTGAAGGTTATAATAACGGCGTTCTTAAATATTCGCTTTCTAAAACACTTACTACAACTGCTTCTCAAAATATACAATTTAATTTTAATAATATCGATACTCTGGTATTTAAGCCCAATGTAGCAGAAGGAGCTGATACATCAGACTTTTTCTTTGCAATGGATGATTTTACTTATACCACTCCAACGCCAACTCCTGAACCCACATCTATGTTGATTGGATTCCTTAGTCTTGGCGGATTGCTGGGATTAAGAAGAAAAAGAAAGATATAAAGATGATTTTTCAGGTAGGTATTGTAAAATCAGGGCTGGTTATAAAATTAACTCTATTTCTTCTGCTATTTGCACTTGCAAATTCTGCAAATGCACAGATAGTCCCGCCTTCTAATGTTGAAGCCGGAGTTTTAAACAAAGTCAATTCTGAAGTTAAAAAAACTATCGATAATCAATCAAATATACATGACTTAACAAACAAGACAAAAAAAGGAGAATCTCAAGATAAATTCCCTGAGACTACCTTTAAGTTAAAAGAAATTAAATACAGCGGAAATACTTTATTTTCAAACGAAGAACTTAAGAAAATTGATACCGGTTATATAGGAAAAGATGTTACTTTAATTGATCTGAAGAAAATTATCAAAACCATTACTGTTCTGTATAATGATAAAGGTTATATTACCAGTTTTGCTTACCTTCCGCCTCAAAAAATTAAAAACGGTATTGTCCAAATTACTATTTTAGAGGGAAAAGTCGGTAAAGTTAACATTGAAGGAAATAAATGGTCCAACACTTCATATTTAAAAAATAATCTTCTAAAAGCTAATGGAATAAAGGAAGGTGAATTTTTTAATGTAAATAACCTGAGAAGATCACTGGGTGAAATTAATGAGAAAGATTATCTCAAAGGTCAGGTAACACTTCAAAAAGGAGGAGTTGCTGAGGATTCTGATGTAACCTTAAGTGTAAAAGAAAAATTTCCTTTAAGCTTCACTCCCAGCTGGGATAACAAGGGCAGGGATCTTATCGGTATTCAAAGAGCAAATATTGGAGTAGGCTATAATAATCTTACAGGCTTCGGTGACAGAATAACAGCAACTACTATTCTGGCAAGAAGAACTCTTGGTCTGGGTACAAGTTATACACTACCTCTTGGCTCTTATGGAACAGAATTACAGTTTGGTTATGGATATTCGAACACCTCACTTGGTGGAACCTATAAACAATATAATATTAAAGGTCATTCCAATCGTTATACCACAACATTGATTCAGCCTATTTATAAAGGTAACAGATTAACCTTAAAAACAGACCTGTCATTAGACATGATTAATTCCACTACAAATATTTATAATACTGATATTTACCAAAAATACAGAACCAGACCCATACGGTTAGGTTTAAATGCTATTGAGAATGATTCAACGGGGAGATTAATTTCAAGATTTGAAGCAAGCACAGGAATCCCCTGGTTAGGAGCTACTTCTGATCCGGCAGGACATGGCGTCGGATCACCCAAATTTGTTAAATTTACCCAGAATTTTATCAGGCTGCAAAATCTTCCTTGTAAAACCTTTGGTATATTTTCTCTGACCGGACAATACTCTCCAAATGCACTTCTTCCTGTTGAACAGCTTGAGATAGGAGGAATGGGTTCAGTAAGAGGTTATAAAGAAGGCTGTACGCTTGGTGATGTAGGATATTACCTCAATATGGAATTAAGAAGAAACATTCCATATTTACCGGATAAAAAATATTTACGGCTAAAGAATAAAGTTCAGGTTGCTACATTTTATGATCAGGGCTTTGCACATGCCGTTCACCAGAACAGAAGTGAAAATTATACCAACTTCCTACAAGGTATAGGTGTAGGATTACGTGTCTATTTAACAAAATTTTTATCAGCCAATCTTGATCTTGGAGTTCCTCTTGGTAAAGACAGATATTCGGGTCAGGACGGGGCAAGATTTCATTTCAGTATTTCATCAAATTTATTTTAAAAGACAAGGAATATAAAGATGCTTAAAACAAGGCTAAATCTTCAAAAAATTGGTAAAATAACTTTAATTTCCTGTTTAACAGTAATATCTGTACTTACTATTATAAATAAAACATTTGCTGTTGAGATTTTACCTGTAGTCAGTTCTATAAACGGAGCCACTTACAATACTACTGATTCAACTATGATAGTTAATGTAATTGATCAAGTAGCTAATATGAATTGTTCAACTTTCAACTTAGGGGCTAACAATGAGTTTAGAATCAATTATCAATCTGCTAATCAAACATTATTTGCCAGAGTAACAAGTTTAAATCCTTCAAGCATTGAAGGTAAAATTACTCAGACAGGATACGCAGGAAATTTCTTTTTAATAAACCCTAACGGAATTTTATTTGGTCCAAAATCAAGCGTTAATGTAGGTTCATTTATGGCATCAACACTGGATATTAATGAAAGTGACATAACGAATTATGCAAGTGATAGTAAACTGGATCTTGCAAGACAGTCAAATGCACTTCCAGCCGGCATTGTAATTGCAAAAGGTGCATCTGTAAACGTAGAACATGGAATATTTCTGGCAAATGGTATTAAAGACTATAATTCAACGTCTGCCAGCAATGTCAGCTATATTACAACAGACGGAGTTATATTTACTGTTAAAACTGACAACTTTGTTGAAAGTACCCCTGTCGTTTCCTATACTTCATATACCGGAGCAGAAACAAAAACTGCCCGTTTAAAAACTCATCCCGGCATTCCTATTACCAATTCTACACTATCCGTTATCCCTCCAACCCCTCCAGTCATTCCTCTTTCTGACATCACTTCTCCATTGGGATCCAGCTCAGGAACGGGAGGCACTATAGGAGGTACTACGGGAACAAGTGGCACTGGCAGTTCTTCTCTTGGAGGAAATACATTGGCAGATAATTCCGGTACTGGTGGTACTGAAGGTACCGGTTCCAGTGGAGGTTCATCTTCCGGCTTAATAGCCATGAATGATGTTGGAAGTCCTTCTTTAGGTAGTAGTGGTGGTATAGGATCTACATCCGGCACTTCCGGGCTTACACCTGTCGGTGCTGCCGGAGGTATTTATAATGTCAGCAATAACACCGGTGGTGCAGGTCAAAGTTATGATATGGTAATTGATCAGGCAATTTTACCTTAAGAATTATTTGTCCATTTTAAATATTCTTGTCATGCTGAATACATTAGATTTTTGTCAACGGTCATATATAAAGCTTCAGCTATTCCTTCTTTGCTTCAAAACTATGACTTATAAGTGTATTATTGCTTAGCATAATACTGCTGATATAAGTATCATCCACAATATTATTAAATCCTGGTGAATATAAGGGCAAATCGGTATAAACAGGATTAGAACAAATTTGCGTATAAATCTCTTTTGAAGAATAACCAGCATTTATATACATTTTTTCAATAGTATTCAACCTGTCAACCAGAGGATACTTATTCTCAGGTATATTTTCCAGTTCAGGATTGAGTTTTTTTAAGGCTATCCATTCTAATACTTCGTTTAACCAGCCTTGAAGTTCTTCTGCTTTTGAAGAAACCTTGTCCTGATGAATAACCTCGTGGCTTAATATTGACATTAATGCTTCTACAGGTGCATCTTTGTGTTTATTATCTATTAATATATACAGACGCTCTGAAGAATCCATACAGGTAAGAGCATCATAATCTTCATTATGTGCAGAAAATTGCATCAAATCTGCAAACATAATTTTAACCGGTTTTTTTGAAAGATTGCTGCCCATAATAGCTTCAAGCGTTTTTTTATCCATCGAAGTCTTATTAAACGAATCTAAAACCTGAATAATTTTCTTATCACCAGTTATTTCTGAATAATTACCTTCAGAATAAGACGCTGAAGAGTTAAAAATCATCATTATAAATAAAAACGCAATTAAAAATCTTTTATTTATGCGCATACCAAAATCCCTCAGAAGACCTGAACAAGCTCATTTTTTCGCATAGCAAAATTTCCAAAGATAATTCCTGGACTTTTAGTGACATTCTCTGAATATTTATTGCTTAGAGCCTGTTTTTGTTAAAAACTGGAAAATCCAGTTAATAGACATAAAGGCTCATGCGAAGCGGGAGCACTGGCAAAGCAGTAACAGCGGCGTTGAGCCGGTGTTGGAAGCTTTAGCCAAACTCTTTCTTAGAAAATTGTGCCAACAACCATAACCTGAATGCTGGAATATATATTTTTCCTTACATTTGTTTTGATCGGCATATTTTATTTATAACTTTAGTGTTTTAACTCAAATATGAATTTTTATTTACAATTATTAAATAGTTTCTTTTTTAAATTTGGTAATAGTCAAATTGTAACTAATAAAAATCAATATTATGCAATAGGCAAAGTGAAGTAGAAGGTTGTGCCTTTGCCTACTTCTGTATCAAACCAGATTTTGCCACCATGAGCTTCGATAATTTGTTTTGATAAGAATAATCCCAGACCAGAACCGATTCCTGATTTAACAACAGGGTATTTTTGAAATATATTTGGCTTCTCTGATTCAGGAATACCCTGTCCGTTATCGCTTATTGATATCTTTACTTCATTATTAATCTTACAAGCATTAATATTTATGCTAGTTCCTTTTTTATTATGCTTAATTGCGTTGCTTATTAAATTTGAGAGAACTCTTTGAATTTCAACTCTATCAACCATAACCGATGATAAGTTCTCTTCAACATTTATTGATATATCTGACTTCTGGTCTTCTGCAAGAGGCTTTAAAATTCTAATTACCGGATCCAGCATATCTTTTACATTATTTGCCTCAAGCTTTAATTCTGATTTACCTGATTCATACTGATATATATTTAGGAGGTTATTCACTATCCTCAGTAAATCATCATTTGTATTATAAATGCCATTAAGATACTCTGAAAAATCACCTACAGGTGTTTCAGGTTTTCTGGACAATATTAATTCAATGGCTTTTTGTTCTCCAAGAATAGGACTTCTTAAATCATGTGCAAGTGTTGCTGTAAAGGTCTTTCTTATTTCTTCAATTTTCTGTCTTTGCAGAGTTTCTAAATATACAATGGATACCGTATCAACAATAAGAACGAGAAGATCTATCTCATCCGAAGATAATTTCCTTGGAGAAGAAAAACTCATCATAATTATTCCTAATGACTTTTCTTCAACAGCAAGTTTCATATAAACAGGATAAATCACAAAGGCTTGAATCCCTTTACTTTTTAGAAAGTCGCTTAATTCAGGTTTTAATCCTTCTTTAACATCATCAATTATAATAACCTCAGGACCTTTGCTGGCAAGTAGATTATCAAAGTCATCTGATAAAAAAAGGACCTGATTATTTAAAGATTCCCGTCGGCTATCTTTACTTGACTCGCTTTGAACATAGATATTATTATCTTTATTATGATTCAAATGCATAACTCTATCGGCATTAAGTACTATTAACAGCTGATTTAACAAATAATCGAATATTACATCAGGAATAAATGACGTTCTAATTTTTGTAGTTGTATTTCTGATTGTCTGTTCTCCGATTAATGCTGTTTTTACTCTTTTATTGAGCCATAAGATATTTATGGCTATAGCTATTTTACCAATCATACTTGATAATAAGTCTATATCTTCCTCACTCCAAGATCTGCCAGGTTCTAAATTCGTTATTGCAATTATTGCAAGAGGCATATTGTTGTAAATAATTGGAGCCATAATTAAAGATTGAACATTGAGATTTTCAAATGTTTTTCTTAATATCTCAGGATACTTAGGGTCGTTTATATTTTCAATAATTAACGGTCTTTTACTCTCAAAAAGCTCATTTATTAGATAATTATCCAGTTCTCTTGTAAATGTTCCTTTCTGCATAACTGATGGAAGGTTCTCATTTTTTCTATATTCTCCAATTACATCCAAAAAGGTTTTATTTACAGGATCAAATAATCTTATCGCTGTCCTGTCTGCATTAAATTGGTTTCCTACTGTTTCTGTAATGCCATTGATAGCTTGTTCAAGATATGGACTTTTTAAGGCTGTACTAATTAGTGTTTCTAACAATTTTTCTTTCTCATCAGGTCTTTCACCTTCTTCCTGTGATTTATTCTTTTCCGGTTTGTTAAGATCAGGCTTTATTGCTAAGAATTCTTTTAATAGCTTTCCTTGCTGTTTATCTGCAGATAAACAGCAAGGAAAGCTATTATAATTAAGGCTATTATTATGATTATTACAATAATACTTGTCATACTTATTTCCCAACAATTTTATAAATGACAAATATTAATTTTTTACAGAAAATAAGTCTTTTTAAAGAGCTAATCGGTTATTAAGTATGATTAAGTTATTATCCTTACTTATTCTTAAGAAAATCTATCATAGCTTTTATTAACTGAATATCTCGCTCTGAAAGATTATATTCGTCTCTGATTAACTGCTCATATCCTATTGAATTATCATTTGACAGAAATAACGATCCTTTACCTGATAATAAATAATTCAAATTAATCTGCAAATGTTCGTTCAATAATGCTAAATAGCTGGCTGGTGGAACGTGTTCTCCTCTTTCATAACTTGATATTGTTCTTCCAGGAATACCAATCAATAGTGCAAGCTGCTCTACTGTTAGAGATTTTTCTGATCGTATCTGCTTTAATCTTTGCTGCAATAACATTTTGATAAACCTACATGAACATGTTGACAAGTTACACTATGATGTTGTATTATAAATTTCGTTAAAAGCTAAAAGGGGTATTGTACCCAAATAAAAAACATGAAGATATTATTTAAATAACTTGCAAACAAGTTATTTAAATAAGTAAAATAATATTTCTCAACAACATCATGGGGGCAAATAAATAAAATTACAAGTTAATTCTCTAACAAAAGGCATTCTGTAATTTATCCTAAATTGCATATCAAGTTTAAATTTATTCCAAATTTACTTAGATTGCATAGTGCCAAAACTAAGGACAGGCACTATGGAAAAACAGAGATTATTATTTCTGGAGAAACAGGCATTAATTTCTAAAAATGCTGAACTTACGGAATGTATTAAACTTTTATCTGATGAGCTTGAAACTGAAATCAATATCAGCGATTTGATCGCTAATATCGGAGAGTCTCTTGATTTAGATGAGACATTGACAATTATAGTTAACCAGATAGCTGAACTTACAAAGACAGAGAGGTGCATAATATATTTAACCGAATCCAAAGATGAAAAAACTCATTTATACAAAGAATTCAGGATTCGAGAAAATATTAAGTCAATTCCTGAAAATCTTAAATTAAACTGCTTGATCAATAATTATTATAAGAGTTTTAAAACAGATGATATTCCTGTTTTAATTGAAAATATTGATTATGGTTCATTAAATAATGCACAAAAGAGCTATTTTAACAGTTACAACATAAAATCTCTTATAATAACTCCAATAACCTACAAAGAAGAACTTTTAGGTTTAATCGTAATACATCAGTGTGATTCGTTATGTGATTGGAAGGATACTCATTCAGAATCATTGAAAAAAATTAGCAATCAAGCTGCTGTTTCAATCAAGCATTCAATTTTATTTGCCAGACTTAAGCAAGAATTACAACTCAAAAACAAAATAATAAAAAGTACGCCCATTAAGTTTAAAACCCATATAACTTCATTAATCGGTTTTTCTGAGCTGCTGTTAAAACAGCAACAAAATAAATTAACAGACAAACAAAAACAATATCTGACTAATATAGCAACAAGTGCGAATCTTTTAAATAAATCAATTGATGATATGCTTGGTATTCCTTAAATATTTATATTTTTATCAGACAGGCTCTTAGTATTTATACGCTTAAATAAAATGATTCTTGAATAACCATTTTTTAATTTTATAAGCATCAAATATTGCTATAAAAGTATTATCCCAAATAGACTGTATAGCCTCACAAATAACGCCTTTATTTTTAAACATCCTGAGATAATGCTCACCATTAATTTTAGGTAATGAAAGCATAACTATGGGACATTTGGAATCATTTTTTATTGCCTGTTCGCAATGTTCTGATAGTTCCTTATAATTCATAATTATTCACCCGATATTTTGATTTAATATAAAGTTCCTGCAATATTTCAAAGGATAATTCCTTTAATAATTATTTACAATGGCATAAAGTTTCTATTTTATTTGTATACTTATGCTTCATTTAAAATATTGTTTTAAAAATATACTTATATCATTAAAGAATATAGTAAAGGTGGTAAAAAGAGTGAAGGTGATTTTGATGATATTTTATAATTATATTAACCAGAAGGGTTATTCAGGAATAGGAACGTATAATACACTTTATGAAGCTATGAAAGAGGCATTTAGAGATAACGAATTAAAATTGGCAAGCTGCTGCGAAATTATAGATGGTGATAAATCTTATAATATCAGGGAAATGGAAGAATACTGGGATAATCATTTATTTATTGAGAAAAAAGATTTAGATAAAATAAAGAAAAAACTAAATACTATAAATGATTATTTAAAACTTGATAAATAAAACCACTAAAGCGTAAGTCCTGAATTAAAGATCCTTCATCTGTTCACTGAAGGCATCTGGCTTAAGAATACTACCTGTCATACGTTTTATTATTTCGTTTTCATCAAGCGATACACCATGCCTGAACATTTTCTTTCTGAAGAAATCAGCCGTTGCTGTATTTTGAGTTAAAGGTCCGAGCTTTTGAGTTGCGGACTTATACATCTGTGCAGCCATAATCTCTGCTCTCAGATAATTTTGTATGTAAGCCGGATGTGATAGAAAATGCGGAATAGTTGCCCATTCATTATTTAATTTATCAGGAATGTTTTTCATTGAATATTTTTTCTTCATATCAAACCACAGCTTTTTAACATCCTGATCGGGATTTTCATAAAGTTCTTTTTCAAAATTTATATAAAATAAACTGGTTCTGACAAAATTAACAAGATCTTTACGCCTTTTCTTATCAAGTCTTTCCATAAGTTCTTCAGGCATTTCTGTTTTTTCCATTAAGAAGTCTTTTTCTCTGTAAGGTAAAGATTCCATAAGCATTGCAACAGCTTCTGTCATAGCAGATGATGCAGAAATTCTATCAAAAACAGGTAAGTGATCTGAAATACCAGCATCATAAACAGCGTGACCAGCCTCATGATTTAAAGTTTCAAGACTCCCCATGTTATTTCTCAAATTAGCCAGAATTCTTACATCATTTGGAACATCTATTCCAAAACAGAATCCATGCTGATTTTTTCCTTCTCTGGGGAAAAGATCAAATTGAATAGGCAGATCTTCCAGTTTCCATCCCATTTTTTGATACATAGAAACAGATAAGGGCAATAAAATGCCATTATCTTTAATATATTTATCCGCTTCTCTATATGGGTTATCCTCCAGCATTAATCCATAGTGCCAAGGCATAAGTTCTTCCGATTTTATACCAAAAGCGTTTGCCAGCTTTTCATCATTTTGAGCTTTAATTTTTTCATAAATTTTTTCGGTTTTGATATCAAGATCATAGAGAAGTTCAAAAAACTGTTTTTCATCAATCTCATAATCATCTTTCAATTTACAGCTGAAATAATCAGAGAAACCAAGTTTTCGAGCAAAAACATTTCTCATTTTTACTAATTCAATCAGATCTGTCTCGATTAAATCTCCTCCTCCGTTTTGAGCACGATAGATTTCTTTTCTTTTTTCAACATTTTTTTCTTCTTCACTCATTTTGTCAAGTTCTGCGTCAGAGTGCTCCTGTCCACCGACTTCTCCTCTGTAAGCGTTGAATTTTCTGGCGATATCTCTTTCTTTATCAGAAAGCTCTCTTATTTCTTCTTCATAAGTAATATTTAGATCAAAATTTTTAATCAAATCTTTCAAGTGTCTCTTTAATGCAGCATCATTTATTCCTTTTTCCTGAAACTGATGCAACTTCTCAAGCGTAGATCTGTTCCTGTATAGTTTTCTAAATTCTTCTTCCTTTTCTTCAAGGATTTTTTCATTTTCTTCTGTAGAATTTGTATAAAAGTTCCAGTCAGCAATACTATATTCCACACTAAGTTTATGAGTTTTTCGCGAAAATGCCTTCCTGAATTTTAGAAATTCCTGTTCATTCTCAGAGTATTGTTTTTTGCCGAGAAAAGGGATGAAATATGCTGAATTCAAAGAAATTTGTGATGACTGACCATTATATGTACAGTCCTGCTTTTTTGAATCCTGTGAGTCATTTATTGATGCTTTAACTATAGTATTAATTTGTGAATAATTTAAATTAATTTTCATATCTATATATCTTTGTTTTACTGTTACAAATAATTTAAAACCCCTAATAATAAAAATTATCACTTTTTTATTAAATATTAAAAAATATAAGTGTAGAAATTGTGGATATTAGCATACGAGTTTCGAATGTTTCTTTTGTGAGTTTTTGTATAGATATTTTTAGAATTATTCTCTAATTATTCTTTATTTTGCTTTATTATGTTAAAACTGTACTTGTTATCTGCTAGATTATGTTTATTAAAATAAAGAAGAAGGAGACAGGATGTATGAAAAATTATAAGCTTGTATTTTGTTTTTTGATGATTCTTACAATGGTTCATTTGCCAAATAGCAATGCATCCTACGGACAGGATTATGGTCCTGCTATGAACGAAGGACAATTGAGAGAAAAGTACTATGGCGCTGATAGACAACTTATGAAATGTGCTAATGGATCTTCAGACTGTTCATCTGAACGCGTAGAAGATCTTAAGGCAGCACGCTCAGCTGCCCAAGACGGCCTATCCGTTAATTATAACTATAA
>Ga0209340_1001586_pt1 | contig 15613 bp, 10 predicted proteins | sample EPASupsiteSAE323_FD_187266 | JGI IMG/M metagenome (GOLD analysis project Ga0209340, IMG submission 187266) | Bioremediated contaminated groundwater from EPA Superfund site, New Mexico - Sample SAE3-23 (SPAdes) (version 2) | ecosystem: Environmental > Aquatic > Deep subsurface > Groundwater >... | reverse complement strand
AGTCTTCTATTTTGCCGCCCGCCATTTGGGGATAAACGCCGGAATTATGATAACGGCCAGCCATAATCCCTCCGAATATAACGGCTGCAAGCTTTTGCTGGGACACTCGACCATTTACGGCGAACAGATTCAAAATATCCGCAACATGATTAAGAAAAAAGACTTCCTGCATGGCCCGCGCGGATCGGTAAAATCCATTGACATCGGCGAGGCTTACCTGGCAGAGATCACCACCCGCATTAAACTGAAGCGGAAATTGAAAATTGCGGTAGACTGCGCCAATGGCACGGCATCGCTATTTGCCCCGCAAATATTTCGGGAGCTGGGCTGTGAGGTAATTGAGCTCTATTGCGATTCTGACCCTACTTTTCCTAATCACCACCCCGACCCGGTTGATCCTGACAACATGACAGACCTGGTCAAACTGGTCAGAACTAGCCAGGCCGACCTGGGCATCGGTCTGGATGGAGACGGGGATCGTATGGGGGTGGTCGATAATGCAGGCAATATGATCTGGGGCGATCTCTTGATGATTCTGTTCTGGCGGGAAATCCTGCCGCAACATCCGGGTGTCAATTGCATCGTCGAGGTTAAATGCTCTCAGGCCTTGATCGATGAAATAAAAAGATTGGGCGGTAAACCGCTGATATACAAGACCGGTCACTCGCTTATAAAAGCCAAGATGAAAGAGATCGGGGCAATATTTACCGGCGAGATGTCCGGCCACATGTTTTTTGCCGATGAATACTACGGCTTCGATGACGCGATTTATGCTAGCGCGCGCCTGCTGCGACTGCTCTCCAACACCACGGCTAGTCTTGAGGAACTCTTAGCCGACGTTCCCCAATATTACTCTACTCCCGAACTGAGGGTTGCCTGCGCGGATGAGCAAAAATTCGAGGTAGTGGAACGGGTCAGAGAGCATTTCCGGGAACGCTATCCGATTATAGACATTGACGGCGCCCGCATCCTCTTTCCGGGCGGTTGGGGTCTGGTGCGCGCATCCAATACAGGTCCTGAACTGATTGTGCGCTGCGAAGGCGCCACCCCGGAGATCCTGAAAGATATAAAACAGGAGCTATTCTCCTATTTGCAGGAAACCGGGCTTAAGAGCCATATCTGGCACCAGGAAAACCTGGTTCAGGTATAAAAGCCGGCTCAGCGAGAGAAGATAATAATTGAGGTATTAATCCAGAAACATTTGTAGCACAGCTGGCAGGTATTTCTTTCATAGATAGTGGTGCCTGATAAGGAGTGAGTTAATGACCATATTGAACCTGGGAACCTTCCCACCCAAACAATGCGGAATTGCTACCTTTTCTATGGATCTTTATAATAGCCTGCGCCAACAGGGCAACAAGGTGAAAATCATGGCGGTTTCCGATAATAGCTATGATTACCGCTACCCCGGCGCAGTAGTGTTCAACGTGAAACAAAATCAAAAACAGGATTACATTAAAGCGGCCAATTATATTAATACCAGTCATCATATTCAATTACTGATTCTTCAGCATGAATACGGCATCTACGGCGGACACGACGGGGCTTTAATTCTGGAAATGGTCAAACGACTTCATAAACCGTATGTTTTGGTCACCCATACCGTTCTGCCCCATCCCGATAAGCACCAGAAGGATATTTTAAACCAATTATGCCAACGGGCGGCCGTAATCGTTTGTATGACCAGAAAATCGGCCGATTTGCTGATTAATCTATATGAATCTCCGCCGGAGCTGGTCAAGGTAATCGCCCATGGCGTCCCCCAGTTCAAGGTGCAGGTGCAGGACAGGCTTAAAGAAACGTATGGTTTTGGGGGCCGTGATGTAATCAGTACCTTCGGCCTGATCGGTCCGGGCAAGGGACTGGAACTGGGCATTAAGGCGCTAAACCAGGTGGTAAAGCTGCATCCTGCCGTCAAATATCTAATCCTGGGGCAAACCCATCCCATGCTGCAAAAGAGCGAGGGGGAAAGCTACCGTAACATGCTGGAGGAATTGGTAGCCCAGCTAGGCCTCCAGGATAACGTGGTATTTGTCAACAAGTATCTCAGTGACGAAGAATTAGGTGAGTATCTCTATATGACGGATATTTATCTCAGCCCCTATCCCAACCGGGACCAGGCAGTCAGCGGCACTATGGCCTTTGCCATGGGCTGTGGCCGGGCTATCGTATCTACATCGTATGCCTACGCCGAAGAGGTCCTGGCTGCCGGGCGCGGCTTATTGGCACCCGAAGCCACCCCCGAGGAGCTAGCTCAACTGATCAACCGCATACTGGGTGATGATACCCTTAAGGCCCAATTGCAGCAGCAAGCCTGGGAATTAGGAAAAGATTGGAGCTGGCCCAGCATCGGCCGCCAATATACTGAACTATTTAATTTGATTCTCGATGACCATTACATCCGGGAGGAAAATGAAATAAACTATGCACGATTATAGACATCTGATCCGAATGACTGACGGGGACGGTATGTTACAGTTCTCGTGCCTGGGAGTTCCGGATATAGGCAGCGGCTATACATTGGATGATAATGCCCGTGCTTTGATGGTTACCGCTAATAGTGAGGATATGCAAGGACTGGCCGCAGTATATGCGGCTTATCTTTTTAGTGCCCAGGATAAGAACGGTGGCTGGTGCAACCTTATGGTCAATGGGACTTACTGTTCCAGCTTTGACTCCGAGGACAGTATCGGCCGGGCTTTATTAGCCTGTGCAGTCGGTTCCGCAAGTCGATTTGAGGGCATTCGGGAACTCTGCAACGATATGTTGAGGCGCAATCTTTCCCGTGTTCTGAACTTCCGGTCGCCCCGGGCTATAGCCTATTCCCTGCTGGCCTTGTGTCGATATGATCCAGCAAGCTGGCCTCCATATTACCGAACCCTGGCCCAGCACCTCGGCGGGAATTTGATGGAACTCTATCATATAAAACACAGCAAAGACTGGCTGTGGTTCGAAGACTATCTGACTTACTGCAACGGGATATTGCCGCAAGCCCTTTTGGCCTATGCAGCGGTCAGCGGTAATAAACAGGCCTTAGATGTTGGCAGGGATTCTTTGCAATTCCTGATCGATATTCTGTTCCGGACCGGCTATCTAAATATTATTGGTAACAATGGCTGGTTCCAGCGCGGCGGAGAGATATCGCTTTTCGACCAGCAGCCTGTTGACGCCGCTTCTGTCATCAGCTGCCTGCTGGAGGCTTATGAACTGCTAAACAATCGAGAGTACCTTGACCTGGCTTTTACCGCCTATGAGTGGTACTATGGCCGCAACCACCACGGCCTCTCGTTGTACGATCCTGAGACTGGCGGATGTTATGATGCCCTGATTGACAGAGGAGTCAATCTCAACCAGGGAGCAGAAGCGGTCTTGTCACTTTTGTTGAGTGATAAAATGATGGAAGAATACCAAACAGAAGAAGAGATAGGACAAATATCTGAAGCTTAAAAATAATTATAAATACCTCTCAGGGTCAAAGCTTAGCAAAAGGACCGGCCGGCCGGCCGGCTTTTTGCTAAGCTTTTTATTTGTATAAAAATAGTGAAAATCAGGAAACTAATTAGGAGTTTCTTTAAGGGGATTTATTTGATGAAATGGTTTAATAAAGGCCTTTATAAAAAGAAAATAAAGAATTCAGCGTCAAAAAACGAGAATTCAGCTTCAGTCGAATCACAGGTTATTTCTGTAGAAGAATTAAAGGAACAAACGGTTTCTGCCAGATTGGATAGTAATATTGAAGCTTTGCACCTTGTTTTCGGGCAGAATCAGGATGTGATATTTCGCGCTTTTCGATTAGGGGCGGCCCCGGAAACCCAGGCCTGCATTATATACATTGAAAACATGGTCGATAAAACCATGTTGAATAATAACATAATAAAACCCCTGATGTTTGATAGTCTCAATAACGAAATACATCTTCCCGGCCGTATATTGCGCAACATGATGTTGGATTCTGCCCTGGCAGTATCCAACGTTAAGGAAATCGGAAACATGGATGAGATTGTTGCAGCTATTTTGTCGGGCGGTGTCGTCATCCTGACCGAAGGACTGGCAGAAGCATTTGTAATTGATATAAGGCTGCATCATGAACGAGCTGTAGAGCAGCCTGAAAACGAAGTGCTGGTCAGAGGCCCCCGGGAGGGTTTTACTGAGACCTTGACTTCCAACCTCCCTTTAATACGAAGACAAGTTAAAAGCCCCAATCTAATATTTGAGTATATGAATATAGGCAAGGTTACTGCTACTGACGTCTCTATTGCTTATATTAAGGGCCTGGCTGCTACCGAGATGATAAACGAAGTTAAAGAACGTTTGCAGCGCATCGATGCTGACGGGATCCTGGAAAGCGGATATCTGGAGGAATTCATCGAGGATAATCCCCATTCGCCCTTCCCCCAGGTACTTCATACCGAGAGACCTGACCGGGTGGCTGCTGCACTTCTGCAGGGAAGGGTAGCGATTCTGACTGACGGCACGCCGTTTGTCCTGATAGTGCCGGCCGAATTCGTCTCCTTTCTCACATCCCCGGAAGACTACTATGAGCGCTTTTTCCTGGGAACCGCGGTTCGCTTGGTAAGGATTATTTCTCTTATTATATCGTTGTTGCTTCCATCTCTGTATATTGCAATTAGCACTTTCCATTCCGAAACCATACCCACCCGGCTCTTGATCAGTTTAACTGCCTATCGTCAGGGACTGCCCTTTCCGACTTTAGTGGAGGCCCTTTTCATGGAACTTACTTTCGAGATCCTGCGGGAAGCCGGTATACGTTTGCCTCGCTCCATCGGTCAGGCGGTTAGTATCGTAGGGGCTCTGGTCATCGGCCAGGCTGCGGTTCAGGCCGGATTTGTCTCTCCTATTATGGTTATCATCGTGGCATTTACCGGCATTGCTTCGTTTACTTTTCCTTCTTATAATATGGGCGTTACCATACGCTTGCTGCGGTTTCCCCTGATGCTCCTGGCCGGAAGCCTCGGTTTGTTTGGGGTAATGATCGGAGTAATAGTAATCAGCATTCACATGGCCTCGCTACGCTCTATGGGAGTGCCTTACACTGCTTCCTTTGCTCCGCTGCATCTTGCAGATCTTAAAGATGTATTATACCGGTCTCCCTGGTGGGCTATGGATGATCGTCCCACTGAGTTGAGCAAAACCAACCACCGGCGTCAGGCCCCCGGCCTAAAACCATCACCAACGTCGTCCGAAACAAAAATGGAGGATGATTAAATGCTCCGTCGTGTATTAATAATCCTCCTAATCTTAAACATTTTTATCATATCCGGATGCTGGGACCGAACTGAACTGGAAGACCTGGGAGTTGTAACAGCAGTGGGAATAGAGCAAGGCAACAGTGGGAAAATCCGAGTTATTGTCCAGACCATCAATACCTCCGCCCTGTCCAAAATCGGTGGCGGCCGGGGAGTAGAATTCGAGAAGGGCTATCGTAATTCGGTGATCGAAGGGGATACTTTTGCTGATGCTATAAACAAGCTAACTACGATAACTGCCACCAAACGCTCCTTTTCTCATAATAATTTGTTCATCATATCTGAAGATCTGGCCCGGCAAAGAGGGGTACAGGATATACTGGACTTTCTGGAACGCGATCCGCAAATCCGGCTGGATGCCTGGGTTATTGTAGGCAGGGGCAGCCTGGTGAACCTGTTGGATGTACCGGGAAGAATAACTGGCTCAGTCGGAGGACGCCTTACTGATATTCTTAAATTTCATAATGAATCTTCCACCTATGCCCCCCTAAAACTGGAGGAATTCATTAGATTATTTGAAAGCAAATGCTGCCAGCCCTATACAGCCGTAGTAGAAATCCAGCCCAATGCCTCAGTCCCCACCGATAAGGGCCATGGAATACTGGACGGCAACGTTCCCGAGCCATTGAATAATACTACTATCAATGGAACCGCCCTGTTCAAAAAGGATAAAATGGCAGGATGGTTAAATGACACGGAAAGCAGGGGGCTTCTGTTGCTAAGGGGGGAGGCCAAACGGGGAAACATTACATTTCAAGTCCCGGGAAAAGAACCTAAAAAGGTCACCACCAAATTGATTCAAGCCAAAAGCAAGCTGGAGCCGGTAATCAAAGACGGGCAGATATATATAACTGCAAAGGTGGCAGTAGAAAGCTATATATTAGACAACCAAGCTGGGATTAACCCGGGTAACCCAGGGGAACTTGTTAAAGCCGAGGCGGCCCAGGGCCGAGAGGTAAAGCGGCAAATTGAGACTGCCCTGAAAAAAGCCCAGGAGCAATACCAGTTAGATGTATTCGGATTTGGCGAAGCGGTGCACCGCAAGTATCCACAGGAGTGGAAGCAGATGGAGAAAAATTGGCCGGAACTGTTTCCGGCGGTGAAGGTGAAGGTTCAGGTTAAATCCTTAATCCAACATACCTCATTAACGATTGGAGCACCCGAATCGGCCCAGAGATAAGATCTTAATCGGGAGGAACTTACCTTGATTTTGGCGGTTGGTCTGACCAGTCTGGCTTATGTCGGAATGGCTGTAATAGAAGTACCTCATATGATAAAAAGCAAGTTATGGCGAGAACTGTTAGTATTCTGCTTTTTCATGTTAATAGCCATGATTTACAGTTTCGGTCTGGTACTCAACTGGAAGCTTCCCAATCTGGTAACTGGCCTGGGATATATATTTGACCCGGTAACCCGGTTGATGGAACAGCTGCTGTAACCGAAGGGCTGGCATCACAACCTCGTCAATTACTAATCGAAAGGATTCGCCCAATAATGAATGATAACCATATATACAAAATAGATGGTTTTTCGTTAACCTGGATATTGGTAAATCTTATGGGTACGACAGCAGCTCTCTTTATCCCCTTTTCCGCAACCACAATCGCCAGCCATGATGCCTGGATGGCGCCTATCATCGGAGCCCTGTATGGGGCATATGCTATTTTCATAGTCTATCGCCTGGGCATCTTGTTCCCCGGCAAAACATTTTTCGAGTACCTGCCTTTAATAGTCGGAAAAGTAACCGGGAAGATCCTGGGGTTGGCATATGTTATATTCCTGTTTTATTTAACCTCTTCGGTTATTCGTGAATTTCTGGCCCTGCTTTATGGAACCGGCACCTATAGACTCACTCCCCCCATAGTTATAGTCCTCATTTTTATGGCTGCTACAACCTATGTGGTTTTGGCCGGGATCGAGGTTATCGGCAGGACAGTGGGTCTATATGCATTATTTATCGGTACTATCTTAACTCTATTTATCATCATGGCTATTCCTTATATGAAATTTGATTCCCTGCTGCCTATTGGAGAAGCCGGGTTAAGGGTTATTGCAAAGGGCGAAGTGGTGGGATTTGCTTACCGGAGCGAACTGTTTCTCCTGGCCATGATCTTACCATATGTCAGAAGCAACCGGGAAGGATATATAGCTGCAAATATCGCCAATTTGCTGCTTACTTACTTTATGGTTATTATTATTGTTGCTATGATTTCTGTCCTGGGAGTAGAGACAACCTCTCGGTCGATATATGCGGTTTTCTTTCTCGCTGATTTCGTACCGCCCATTGGGATAAAGGTTTTCCTGGTAACTACATTTATGGCAGCCTTCTGGGGAAAGGTCGCCCTGCTGCAGTTTATCCTAAGTGATGGAATTGCCAAAACGTTAGCCCTTAAATCCTACCATTACATTGCCCTTCCAGTTGCCGCCTTATTAGTGGCCCTTTCATTCAATTTCTATATGAATATACCCGATTTGTTGACGAGCATACCGAAGACATTTCCTGGCGTAGCCCTCTTCTTCGGCTACCTCATTCCGACACTATTGCTGTTAATAGCCTGGGTTAGGAGCAAGTTCGGATCAACCGCCAGTTCCAGTCAATCTCCGCCAGTAAGAACCAATAACTAAAAGTTGCTTCTAACCGAGGTGCGTTTTTTAGTCCATGAAATAAACGGAGCAGGATTCTGATCCCGCTCCGTCAAATCTCAGGTCTTCTTTAATTGTTGCTCTTCCGAAACGCTGGTGGGATCAGATCGGCCAATGTAGCTTTGGCTACTCCAATGCTGGTGTCAGCCGCTCCGTAATAGACCAGTATTTCATCGTTATCCTCCAGGACCTCTTTATCAGTTCCAGCTACCGCACCACAGGTAAAGACCACATTGGGTACCCAGGCGCCGGACAACCCGATTTCGAAGTCCTCCTCCGGTTCCAGGATGGGATTGGGTGAACGGTAGAGTACCTTCTGGGGATTGTTTAGGTCGACCAGGAGCACCCCCAAGCGGTAGACGTAGTTATAGTCCACCCCATGATAGATCAAGAGCCAGCCATAGACCGTCTTGATGGGCTGGGCACCGGCCCCGATCTTCAAGGAATCCCACATGCGACCCGGACGAGGACCGGCGATGATGGCATGCTTTTCTTTGATGGGAAACTTCAGTTCCTTCAGATATGTCACCCAGATACTGGGCTCTATACGATGGTATATCACATACGATCCGTTGATCTTCTCGGGAAAAAGGATAGCATCCTTATCCCATATATTGCGGAAGGCCAGGCCTTCTCGCTGCCAGGCGGTATAGCGACCAGCCAGGAAGTCGTTTATCTTCATTGAGGCGGCGGCTATCTGGGCGATGTTGCCGTCATAGGCCGTATAGATCATAAAGATCTTGTTATCGACCACAATGAGGCGCGGGTCTTCGCATCCGCTCTTTTCCTCAGGGGTCTCCGGAGCAAATATGGGCTGGGGCAGGCGTTCCAGCACCTTATAACCATCGGTAATTGCCAGGCCAATGCGGGAAATATCATCCCGGCCCACGGCGCGATAAAAAAGATATACCTTGTCTTTTAAGCGCAGGCTGCCCGGATTCAACACATAGCGGGACTCCCACGAACTGCCTTCCAGAGGTTCCAGGATCGGATTATGTTCGCAGCGCCGTAGATGGCGGCTGGGTTCGTTGGTGATCTCCTGCACCACCACGTCGACATCCCGCGGGCGGGCGGGCAGCAGGCTATCCAGCAGGTTATGATGGCTCTTGCCGCTTTGAATCAGCTGCATCACCATCTTTTCGATTTCAGTGGGATCATAGCCCAGTTCCAGATAAAGCATTTCGAGAAAATCGTGATTAAACCAGCGGTTCTCCACGCTGGTAGTCAGGGGAGTAGGTATCTTCATCCCTCCCTTGAAGCTATAGCTCGCCCAACTCCAGGCGGTACAGGTAAGAAAGGTTCCGTTCTCCAATACCTGAGTCAGGCCATAGCTCTCGGTCAGTAAGCGCAGCAAACGGGCTATATCCTTTTGACCCTTTTTATCCAGATTATCCGCCAGACCCGATATCTTTTCCACCAGGCGGCGGTGATGAAGATTCTCAAACAGGCTGTGGGCGGAAAAATCATCCCCCCGCTGCAGCCCGAGCAAAGAATTCCTGGCCTTCAAGCCGATATTCTTTCGCTGGGAGGTATTTAAGCGGAATAAACGGGAATAGCTATCCGCCACCGCCAGCCTCCGCACCAGGCTGGTGAAGTATCTCAATTTGGGATATTTGCCGCCCTTGCCTGGATCACAGGAACGGACCAGGACCCGCCCGGTAATGCGATTGAGGTTGCTGATCTTACCCTGGGTGAGGATACCCATCCGCAGATCGCCGGTCAGTATTATGGGCTTGATATCAATCCAACTGAAGCTCTCCGGCTTCAGATTGTCCACCAGCCAGAGCAGGTCGCGATCGGTATAGTTCCAGGTTTCCACCAGATTGGAATAAGTGACCGCATCACGCGGGTCCATACGCGAGATCAAGTCCTCCGGCTTGTAGATGCCCAGGGGAATCATCAGGTTGACGGGGGGAAATCGCATCAGCATCTCCCGCAGCAGGTCGGTGCTGATGGTGAACATACGATGCGGAGCAAAGAGAGCAAAGGTTCCGCGCACAAAATTCTGTAGGCCGTCGCGGGTGGATAGGTCGCCGGGCAGCAGTTTATCCAGGGCTGATTCCAGCTCGCTCATGAACTTTTCCACCCCGGCTATCATCTCATCAGGTGCAGCCGTCAAGGGTATCCCCAGCCCCTGTTCCATAAAACCACTGAAACGCTCTTCATACTTTTTGCGCAGACTCTTGAAGATGTTATCGGCGGCGATGATGCGTTGGTCCTTGCCGGCGATCTTCTTGGGCACTACCACTGGCTTGCTTGGAACATACTCCATATAACCCAGGGGAACGATGGCCGGTTTTTGTTGATCGCTCCTCTGCAGCCAGCGCTCGGTTAACTGCTGTTTCATCTGCCAGAATTGATTGGTCAGCTGCTGGCGGATGGACTCCATCTTGTGCACCATGAGTTCGTCCTTTTCCTCATCCGCCACTCCGGTCAGCTTCTCACCCAGCGATCTCATCTCCAGTACATAGCTAGCAATACGCCCGTTATATAGAGCGGCCAGGGCCGGGAATATATCGTTTGTAGCTTCGTCTTCACCGGCAAAGGCGTAGGTCAGAAACAGTTCAAACAGCGAGGATACCCAGAATTCGTCACATAAACGAAATTCCTCCTGGGGGAGGTTTAATAAATGGGTTAGATCGCGTTGACTTTCCTCCCGGCTAAACAGATGAGCATAGGCCTGGCAGCCTTCAGTAAAGTTGCTCCAGAGTTGGGGAACCGGATATTCGATGACATCAGCCTTCTTGACCTCACTGCGGGCGCCGATATCCGCCACCTTGATGATCAAGCGCTCCTGCATCCAGATGGCGCTGTCGCGCTTGAGACACTCGAAAATGGTCAGGGCGGTATCGCGAAAAATGCGGTTGCGGGATTCCAGGCTGTGCCGGGGCACTACCCCACCCATATTAACCTCGCAGATTTTCTTATCCCAGCACAAGGCCCGGGTAAGCAGCCAAAAGTCAATACCCGAGCCCTTGATAGTGTCACCCCAGAAGCGCATCTCATGTGCCAGGTCATCGACCAGGTCGTGCGATAAGGCATAGATGCCGCCCAGGGGATCGCTGACCCGGCAGCCGTAAAAGGATTCTAAGATGGGGGTGGCCAGCATGTAGGTTATGCTGTCGATCGACAGGTAGCGGCGCAAGCTGCCCAGAACCATATCATAACGGCCCTGAATAGGGCTGAGCAAGCTGTCCAGCCAGGCCGGCTCGATGCCCGGTCCCTGTTCATTGGCCATATTGGCATTAAAGATTAATAAGTCCGTTTCCAGCAGCTTGCTGATCTCGATCATCGCCCGAATACTGCTCCCCCGGCCACTGATCTCCGGTGGCAAGAGAAAGGCAATAATCTGATGTTTGAGCTGCTGTTGTTGGATTACCTCCAAACACTTGCCGGCCGAATGATCGCCCACACATACGATAACTTGTCTGCGCCCGATCCAGGAGGACATAACCCGGTCCACAGACTGTAATAAATCGGCCAAGACATCCTCTTCGTCAATGAAGGGTATGCCGACCACCGTTTCATAATTGGCAAACTCGCTCAAGCGGGGTGCCAGGTCATGCAGGGTCTGATCAAAGATGGCTTCGCTATTGGTCTGGGCCAAGTCTATTATCCCCCTCTTGCTGCATTTAGCTTCTCTACATAATTATGTTCAATTGGGGGCTTTTATATTTAAACTGACCCAAAATAGATTCTAAAGTAAGGCTTCCATCTCCCCGACCAATCGCCCGAAATAATCCAGCGCGGCGGTCACCGGCTGCGGCGTGGAGAGGTCCACCCCGGCATTCTTCAGGGTGGTCAACGGATAATCCGAACCGCCGGCCTTCAGGAACTGCATATAGCGCCCCACCGCTGGCTCACCCTCTTGCAGTATCTGCTCCTTTAACGCGGTGGCCGCGGAAAAACCGGTGGCATATTTGTAGACATAGAAAGCCGAGTAGAAATGGGGGATGCGCGCCCATTCCATTTCGATCTCGGGGTCCAGCACCACTTCCGGCCCATAATACAATGCGTTCAGGTCGCGGTATATCTTACAAAGCGATTCCGGGGTCAGGGCATCGCCGGCCTCCACCGTTTCATGAGTGATCTTTTCAAACTCGGCAAACATAGTTTGCCGGTAGACGGTGGCCCGGAATTGCTCCAGATAATGATTAAGCAGGTATAGCTTCTCCTCCCGGCTGACCGGGCTCTTTAAGAGATAATCGATCAGCAGCGACTCGTTTACCGTCGAAGCCACCTCAGCCAGGATAATGGGATATTGGCTATAGACATGAGGCTGTTCCTTATGAGAATAATAACTGTGCAGCGAATGCCCCAGTTCATGCGCCAGGGTAAAGGCGTCGTCCAGCTTGTTGTCATAGTTCATCAATACATAAGGATGGGTATCATAGGCCCCCCAGGAATAGGCCCCGCTGGTCTTGCCCTCGTTCTCGTAGACATCGATCCAGCCGGTATCCATCCCCGAGCGCAGGAGGCCCATATACTCCCCCCCCAGCGGCTGCAGGCCGGTTATAACCATCTCGCAGGCCTTTTCATAGGGCGTATCCGCCTGATACTCCTTGACCAGCGGCACATAAATATCGTACATATGCAGCTCATCCAAACCCAGCATCTTCTTGCGCAGCTTCATATAGCGGTACATATAGTCCATCTTGGCATGCACGGTATCGATCAGGCTGTTATAGACCTCCGGGGTGATATTATCCGAGTCCAGCGAACCCCCCAGGGCTGACGGATACTGGCGAGCCCGGGCATAGAACACGTCCTTCTTAACACTGGACGCCAAGGTAGCAGCCAGGGTATTCTTCAGCTTGCCATAGGATGAATACAGTCCGGCAAAGGCCTCCTGACGCACCCGGCGGTCCTGACTCTCCATCAAGCGGCCGTAGCGGCCCTTGGTTATCTCGATATCGCCGCCGTTTTCATCTTTTATTATAGGAAACTTGATGTCGGCGTTATTGAGCATGGTAAAGATATTGCCGGAAGCATGTGAAAGATCGGCGCTCATGGCCAAGAGCCTTTCCTCGGCCAGCGAAAGTATATGCTCCTTTTGCCGCCAGAGTTCATCGAACATATGCTGATAGAGCTTAAGCTCCGCTTTACTGTCGAGATATCCCTGCACGGTTTCCTGGGGGATGGCAGAGAGTTCCGGGGTAATGAAAGAGGTTGCCGCACTGATCTGTACGCCCAGGGTTTCAATACGGTCCACCATGGTTTGGTAGCGCGGGTCGGCGTTGTTCTCGTCCCGGCGCATGCGGGCATAGACATAAAGGGTTTCGCTTACCCTCTCCAACTGCTCGGAGAGCTTGAACAAGGCCAGCATTTCATCGGCGGAATCTCCGATCCGGCCCTGGTATTTTTCCACCTCGGCGCTGAGTTCCTTAACCCGGGTAAAATCTTCCTCCCACCTGGCTTCATCCGCATAGATATCCTCCAGCTTCCACTTGAATTCCGGGGCGATCTCTTCACGCTTTTTGATATTGCCGCTCATAACATCCTCCTTATTATCTGACCCCTGATCGGGAACAATTATCACGTAATCAATAATAATATAGAATGGTTGCTCTTTCTAGTATTAACCAAATATACCCCGAATAATTAATATACTATGTTATTCTGTTAATAATGACATTTCAAAATATTAAGGAGAACGCCTGTGTATAAACTGGCCCATATCGGTATTGCCGTACAAGACCTGCAGCGCTCCCAGGAATTCTACAACAGGGTACTGGGCTGCCCGGTCATTGAAAGCAAAGAAATGCCCGGTCTTACCCTGCTCTATTTGCAACTGGGAGACCAGACCCTGGAGTTGCTGCAATACGCCCCTGATCCCGTAACAGAACGGTCAACCGGTCATTACGACCATATTGCCCTGGCAGTAACGGATATAAATGAGGAAATGCAGCGCCTGTCCGCTCTGGGGATTGGTTTTGCCGCCGACTTTCCCCGCATAACGCCCTGGGGACAGCGCATTGCTTTTTTTACCGGGCCGGATGGCGAAAGAATTGAACTGGTCGAAGAGCTCAAATGAACTCTATATAAAAGGAAGGAGAATGTGTCACGTGAATCAAGTTGACAACTACCAACAATTTACCCCGGAAATGCTGGAACAACTGCCGCGAGGGGCCTTCCTCTCAGTCAGGGCCGGAGACAAGATCAATACCATGACCATCGGCTGGGGGGCCGTCGGAAATATCTGGTTCAAGCCGGTCTTAATGGTTATGGTTCGTTATACCCGTTATACCTATGAACTCATGGAAAAGGCCACCGAGTTTTCGGTTTGCGTGCCGCTGGATAACAGCTTCAAGAAGGAACTGGGCGTGGCCGGAACCAAATCCGGCCGCGATATGGACAAATTTCAGGAACTCAATCTGACCATCGGCCAGGGCCAGGCTACCAGTGCCCCGGTAATCGACGGCTGCGGTCTGGTCTTCGAATGCCGCACCGTATTCCGCCAGTCAATGAATCCGGAATACCTGGATCCCGCCATCAAAGAAAAATACTATGCCGATGACAACTATCACGTCTTGTATTTCGGTGAGATCGTGGCCTGCTATAAGAATAACTAGAAGGTGTCCGAAGGTTTAAGGGGGACGGGGTTATCGACATCCCTTGGGATGTTGATAACCCCGTCCCCCTGATACTTTTTACCTGCCCTCTTCCCCAAAATTTTGCGAGACCTTTACTAAATCAAGCATGTCTATCTTATTATCATTGTTAAGGTCCCCATACAATATCTTGATTTCCGGCACCACCATAGCCGTCCCGGAAGCAACTACTACATCGCTTATCCCGCCGCTTAAATGATAATCAAGTTTAACCGTTTTAATAACGTAAGTCCCCGGGCCAACCTCACCAAAGTCATAAGTCCCCTGGTTATTACTGGTCACCTGCTTGATCAGTTGGTTCTGTGCATCGTATAGAGAAATACCGATACCCGATAACCCTGAATACTCTTCTACAGATATGGTTCCCTGCAGGTTTCCGCTCTGTAGGGTCACCGTAACGGTACAGGCCGCCTCAAGCTCACCATCTACTGTTTTCGCGGTAATTGTAGCCTGCCCGGCCCCCAATGGTGTTACTGAACCGTTAGACACAGCGGCCACCGTATCGTTGCTCGACAGCCAGGTTATATTCTTATTGGTCGCATAAGGTGGGGTTACCGTAGCAGTCAGGGTAGCAGCGGTCCCCCCGGCAATCAGGTTCAAGGTTGTCTTGTCCAAACTTATTCCGGTTACTGCTATGGAAGGACCCGGTTGGCCGATAGTGATCGATTGGGTCTGGTTAACACTGAGCCCGCCACCATCAGTAACGGTAAGTTTAACTTCAAAAGCCGCCTGCTCGGGATAGGTATGGACCGGGGCTTGCTGATTTGACGTAGTCCCGTCCCCGAAATCCCAAGCGTAAGAGCTAATATTCCCATCTTCGTCGGAGCTGTTATTGATGAATGTTACGGTTAGCCCATCAACAGTATAAGTGAAAGAAACCACCGGAGCCTTTCCAGGAGATGCCGCACGCAGGAAAGGTGTATAGGTAACCTTGGATTTACTGTTATCATAGTACCAGTCATAAATTTTACTCGCTATAACACCGCTATCCGTCGTTCCCCACCAGTTATTTGCCGCGTTGATGTTGTTGCCCGAACTGCAGTCATCGCGCAATTCATAACCGGTATTACCGTATATATCGTTATATGACAG
>Ga0209340_1001584_pt1 | contig 15627 bp, 16 predicted proteins | sample EPASupsiteSAE323_FD_187266 | JGI IMG/M metagenome (GOLD analysis project Ga0209340, IMG submission 187266) | Bioremediated contaminated groundwater from EPA Superfund site, New Mexico - Sample SAE3-23 (SPAdes) (version 2) | ecosystem: Environmental > Aquatic > Deep subsurface > Groundwater >... | reverse complement strand
CCCATTTATGGCAATAATATTTTGCAGGACAAAACGCCGTGTTAGTATGTTAAATAATAATCTACAAAGCCGTGGATATAATACGGATGAAATTCACGGTGATATAACCCAATCAAACCGTGAAAAGGTTATGAGGTCATTTAGGAAAACTGATATTCAATTTCTTGTTGCAACTGATGTTGCTGCACGCGGATTAGATATAGAAGGCATTACACATATATACAATTATGATATTCCTGAAGATGCTGAAAGTTACATTCACCGGATTGGCAGAACAGGCAGAGCCGGTCAGTCAGGTGTTGCTGTTACTTTTGCTACACCAAGAGACCGGGAAGCACTTGATATGATTGAAAAGGGAATCAACTTAAGGATTACCAAGCGCAGGGTGAAAATTGAGGATAAACCTGCGTTTCGAAATAGTTCTGAAATAATAAGAAAATCAATACCTAAAGAATTAAATTCATCAAAGAATCCTAGAAGAAAATTCGGAAAAGACTTTGCAGCTAAAAATGTAAGCTATAGCAAAAAACCTTCGAATAAACAAGAACCTACTGCCAGAGGAAATGTTGGTGGAGTAGAAAAGGCTTCTGATAAAGACTTACATACATCAAAAAGCTCAAGAAGGAACTTCGGGAAGCCATCACCGGGTAAGAATCTTAGCAGGAGTAAACCTTCAAGACCTAAAACAGGCAAAAGACCAGCAAATAAAAAATCCATATAATCTAGAACCCCGGATTATCCGGGGTTCTAGATTATATGTAATATTATACCTTCCAGTTTCCAACAATTTTATCCGGAGCCATAGCTGTTTCATTAAGCCTTATTTTTATTTTTCATCTTCCAGCTCTTCCTGTTCATCCTCAGGGTTTTCTTTAAATTCTTTCATTACTTTTTCTCTAAACTGCTGAAATTCCGGGTCAGTAAAACCTGTGAATTCAACTCTCTCAATATCTTTATGATCAAAAAGAAAGTTATATTCTTCACCCCAGTATCCTTCAGGGTATAAACAAGCTAAATAGTCATATACCCGTTCGTTTTCTTCGCAAATTTCTAAGATACTATAAATCATTAGCCTCTTGCTGCACCCTTTTAATGTAACCACTGAACCAGCTGGCAACAATTCCATATAAACACCACCTTAATCATTACTTAAACTTTTTTAGTTTTTTGCAAGTCTTTAAGTACAAATCTATTTTTATGCACAACTATTTACTTATTCTTACCACCCATATGATAAACACGACAATACCAAGACCAAATATGAAAAACAAAATCTTCACAGAAATTGATTTTTTATGCTTATCTAAAGTTTCCATCCCTAACTCTGCGCTTGAGTTGAGAGAAAAAAATGCACATATATGAAAAAGCAAGGAACCAATTCCAGCTATTAAATTAAAAATCAATCCTACTATCATAATAAAAATTCCAATGATTCCTTTAGTCTTACCACTGCCATCTTTTATGCGTTCTACTCTCCTCGCTCCGGCATTTTCTAAAGCTAAGGCTGTTTCATCTAATGTAGTTCTTTCGATATTATCAAGAGGCTTGTCTAATTTTTCTCTAAACTGCTGAGATTCAAGGTCAGAAAAACCTTCAAAATCAACATTCTCAATATCCTCATGATTAAAAAGAAAGTTATTCCCTTCGGCGAGATTTCCTTCAGGGTATAAGCAGGCTAAATAGTCATATGTTTTTTCATCTTCCTCATTAAGTTGTTTGACACCATAAATCAACATTCTCTTATTGCTATTTTTAGCCTCTTTTAATAGAACCACTGAACCAATTGGTAATAATTCCATATCGGTTCCACCTCCAATCATTGATTTCATTGTAAACTCCTAGGACTTTTTTTGAATAAAGCCCTAATTAACCTAACCCTGTAGTTTTCTTATCAAAATTTTACTAAGAAATTTATTTCATTTTGCTATGCTCCCAGTTCATAGAGGAAGCTTTTGATGAAATCTAGTGACAACAAGATTTCAAAGCACACCATCCAAATTAAACTTAGGCGTGTAAACTTTTTTTGCTGATGACAGCTCCTGAACAAAACCATTTTCCAGCCCTATTTCAAAGAAGTAATCAATTATTTCTTCGTATTCCCTTTTGGACAGCCTTCTCTTAAGTTCAGGATAATCACACACCTTGTACATTGGAGTATACTGGCACATAAGGCTTATATAAACATCATTTGGAAGGTTAGCACGAACCCATTGGAGCACTTTTTTCGAATTTCCTAACTGACCAGGTAAAGCCAAATGTCTTATTACTAGCCCTCTTTTAATTACTCCATTATCATCAAATATTGGCACCCCCACCTGAGAATACATTTCAAGGATAGCCTCTGATGCTTTTTCGAAATAGTCATTGACACCAGAATACTTTTTCCCGAGCTCATTTTCTGCATATTTTAAGTCAGGAAGATAAATATCAATAAACCCTTCTAAAATTCTTAATCCTTCAATACTTTCATAACCGTTAGTATTATAAATTATAGGTATATTAAGACCATTTTGCTTTGCTATGATAAGGGCTTGTTTTATCTGAACAAGATACTGTGTCGGAGATACAAGGTTTATATTATGTACACCTTTATTTTGTTGATTTATAAATAATTCAGCCAGATCTTCAATTGTTACTTCCTTGCCAAAATCCTGCTGGCTAATATCAAAGTTCTGGCAAAACACGCACTTTAAGTTACAATGTGAAAAGAATACAGTACCGGAACCCTTTGTTCCGCTGATACATGGTTCCTCCCACATATGGACAGATGTCAAGGCTACTTTAGGGTTAGCCCCGGCTCTGCATACACCTGTATTTCCTTCTATTCTATTGACTCTACAGTTTCGTGGACACAGGTTACAGTTTCCTAATAGATTTTTTAATGATTCCATATTTTATTTTCCTCTAACGATTTCTGTATAATAATCATACCATATTCTGTTAAGATTTAAAAAGCCCCAAGGGCTTAAACCCTTGAGGCTTTTTGATGCGGGAAATTCGATACGTATAGCTTTCACTGGGGAGTAACTAACTTTTATTTAACCTCTTTTATAGAATTGACATAAATCATATCTTCTCTAAATTGATTCCCAGATATTTCAACTTCTTTGCCTTCATAACCACGGCAATTGCCAATAAGGGAATAGAATTTTGAATCCGTACTTGACTTAAGACTAAATACTTCTGGTCCTCCTTGCGTAAGCATAGGCTTGCCAGAAATTTTCCCTTTGAGTTCAATTTTAATATCCTCTAACGCACTAATGTTATTAACTTCAATTTCCCATTCAGTTATTAATTTTCCAATTATCTTAACACGTTTAAAATCAAAACTGTTAAAATCTTTTCCAATTAAACGATAATACCCGCCATCAGCTTCTGGGAAAAATTGTGTACCACTCATGCCTCCTTGCAGATTAAAAATATATCCTGTCAGGGTTACCTCTTTCTCGTTTTTTGTTCCCGAATCCGTATTACTAGTAGATATTTTAACTATATAATTTTTATTATCCCACTCAACTTTTGCTCCTGAATTTTCAGAAATAAACCTTACAGGTACTAAAGTATTACCTTTCAAATTTTTTGTTGGGACAGCTAATGTTTTTAAAATTCCATTAACATATGCTTTTTTATCTTCAACCTTTAATATTATTTCTTTATTTTTATTTTTAGCTATAACTGTTTGTGTATCAGGCTTCCATTCAATTGTATATCCTAGCTTCTGAAATATTGTTCTCATAGGCACTAACGTTGTGCCATTAATTTCAATTGGATCTTGAGCAAAAGTTAGTACCTCACCATTAAAAGTTACAGCTATCTTCTTTTGAGCTGCGTTTTCACTCTTTGCATAAGAATCTGTCGCTGCATATGCACCAATAAATAAAAAGCTAAAAATACTTACTAAAGTTAATACCTTCTTCAACATTTTTATACCTCATATCACTCATATTTACAAAATATTACTTTGCATTTATTTAATTCTGCACTGCAAGATTATGAGTATTATCCAGACCGTCCCTGTGTCTTGCAAAAAGTTATCTCAAAAGTGATAATACCGAAGCAGCATCTTGTTTTTTATGTACAAGCATTGCAATATTTGCCTGCTCCAGAATCTTGTTCTTTGTTAATTCCATCGCTTCTTTTGCTATATCAGAATCTGTAATCTGGGATTGAGAAGCCTCTGTGTCCACCTCTGAAGACATGAGGTTTGAAACTGTAGCTTCAAGTGCATTATCGGTAGCACCCAGATTACCCCTTTCGTGAGAAACAGAATCGATCGCACTATCTAGTTTGTTTATTGCATCATTTGCACCATCAGCACTACTGATTGACAACGAAGCTAAATTAAGGCCACTGGATGACATATCTGAAATGCTAACATTCATTCCATTTCCATCTGTTCCTGCGCCAATGTTTATATTCAGGCTACCGTCTAAAAGCTTTTGCCCGTTAAAAGTAGTAGTTTGAGCCGTTTGTGAAATTTCATCCTTTAATTGTGAAAATTCATCATTCAAGGCTACTCTATCCTCGTCACTCAGCGTACCATTTGAAGATTGGATCGCAAGTTCCCTCATTCTTTGCAGGGAATCATGTGTAGAACCCAAGGCACTCTCCGCAGTCTGCACAAGTGATATCCCGTTCTGGGAATTATTAATTGCCTGATTTGTTCCATTTATCTGGCTTTGCATTCTTTCTGAAATAGCAAGGTCAGCTGCCTCATCTGAGGCACTATTTATTGAACGTCCTGAAGATATATTCCTTATGCTTTTACTTATTTTGTCGCTAGAAGAAAGTACTCCTTGAATAGAATATCCATCTTCAATTTTCATATGAATTTTCTCCTTTCATCTAGAACCGCATATGACATTATTATATCACTTTTCAGGCAAAATAACAATCCGCAGCAAAAATCAAGGGGCGCATATTATCTGTATGTAGCAATATATGACATTGAGATAGAGGGGTCTTAAACTACTTGAATTTTACTTTAGCAAGTCTAACTTGTTTTTATAGCTTTGGAACATATTTCTTCAAAAAAACATTATGCGCCCGCATCTTGTATGCCATATAATCTTAGTCATTACTTTTCAATTAAATATTTCCAATAGCGTTTAGGCATAAATTGTTTTTGAAGCCTTGGATTTATTTTATCTTTGATTGTAATGCTATCAAAAAACTGTTTCCACAAATTTTGTACATTCTGTTCATCCTTGTCGAAAGCAATAACCTGATTTGCTGTGAACTCAGATATTATCCATTCACTTCGATTATAAACTACCGCAGTATTTCTTCTTACATCATGTATAACAAAATATTGGTCATTAAAACGTCTTGCAAAATGAGGTGCAAGTAGACCAATAATATTATAATCAGGTTCAATTGGAGCATAATATATATTCCCTTTTATTTTTCTAAAGCGTATAAAACCAAGCATTCTATGTTTTTCACTAGATACTTTTTTAAAAACAGTATGTACGTTCAAAACCTTCTGCTCCGAAAGGCAAAAATCAACCTTTTCTCCAATCATCCATCCCAGTCTGAGATATTCATAAATCATGGTTGCTGATTCGGGAAGTTCTGAAAGAAAAACACAGAAAACCTTCTGCAACGCTTCATAAGATATCTTTTTTATTATAGCATCATACACCTTATCAGCTTTTAAACAATCTGTTTGAATTACTATTTTTTTAACCAGCAAATCTTCCTGATAATTAGCCTGAGATACTATCAAATCAGGCTTCATACTTTGGTAATATGCTTCATACACAGCCGTTAACAATCCTTCAAAGCTTCCATCGTAAACATAATAAACAGGGTTCTTGAGTTTGGGGAGCATTTTTTCTCCCGCTAAACTATAGAAACCGTTATCCAGGGTCGTAGCAGCACTAATACCTCCACCTGAAGAGGTGGGGGTATTAGTGCTGCTAGACATCGGACAAATTTGAATTGCGTCCATCTTCTCACACCCCCGTCGAAAACATAGAAAGCTGTTCCCAGTTGTATCTCTGCTCAAGCAGTTTGGGAGCAGCATCACCGACAAGTGCCTGCCGGATTATATTTTCATTAAAACCAAGTTCATTGTAGTACTTGCCATTGCACGTAATAAAAAACCTTGCCCTCTTTAAAACTACTCCTATTTTTTTTAAGTTCTCATAGCTTAAAATTTTCATCCTTCTAGCTTGAACAATACGAATGGCTGACCGAACACCAATACCGGGTACCCTAAGAAGCATTGAGTAATCAGCTTTGTTGACTTCTATGGGAAAACATTGAAGGTTTCTAATTGCCCAATTTGCTTTGGGATCAATTCCGGTATCAAAATCAGGCTGCTCTTCATTTAATAATTCACTTGCACTAAAACCATAATACCGTAATAACCAGTCGGCCTGATAAAGTCTATGTTCTCTTAGCATGGGCGGATTAGAAATTGAAGGAAGGTTCGGATGGCTTGAAACAGGCACATAAGCCGAGTAATAAACCCTTTTTAGGTTGAATTTCTTATATAACCCTTCTGAAAGTCTTAGTATATTCAAATCTCTATCAGGTGTAGCTCCAATAATCAATTGCGTAGACTGCCCCGCTGGAACGAATAAAGGTGATTTTTTGAAAAGCTTTTTTTCTTCTGCTTTTTGACCAATCTGATTATGTATGAAATTCATCGGTCTAATGATAGCTTCTTTTTTCTTCTGCGGAGCGAGCAGTTTAAGTCCTTGCTCCGAAGGAAGCTCAATATTTACACTCATCCTATCTGCGTATAACCCTGCTTGTGCAATCAAATTAGAATCAGCTCCTGGAATTGCTTTCATATGTATATAGCCGTTAAACCGGTTTTCTTCTCTGAGGTTTTTCACAACCTGGAGCATCAACTCCATGGTGTAATCAGGATTCTTTATAATGGCAGAGCTCAGGAAAAGCCCTTCTATGTAATTCCTCCTATAAAATTCAATGGTAAGATTTACGATTTCATCAGGAGTAAACTGTGCTCTGGGAACATCGTTGGTCACTCTATTTACACAATAAACACAATCATAAATACAGCAATTGGTAAGTAAAATTTTTAAAAGTGAAATACACCTGCCATCATCTGCCCAACTGTGGCATATTCCACTCATGTGGCTATTTCCTATTCCTCCGCGGATGTTCTTTCTTGTCCCACCGCTGGATGAACAGGATACATCGTATTTTGCCGAATCGGATAGTATTTTAAGCTTCTCTTGTAACTCCATTAATCTCACCTTTTAAATATTTTGTATGTAAATATTACCATGTAAATACTAAAAAGTCAAACGTTTGTTCGCGTTTTCGTTTCTAAAAAAAACAACCCCAAAAGCTAAAATTTATAAATTAATCCTCAACGGAAGCTATATCTAGTAAAGTAATCTAGCTCAAAACAGAAAACTTTTCATAAAAGCCCATAATCAAAACGATAACATTTTTTGTATGGAAAACATAATATGTTATACAACAATTTATGGATGGGTGTTAATATTGCCAACACTACCATTATTACAATTAGGTTCTTCGGGACCGTACGTTCAATTACTACAAATGGACCTAAACGGGTTAGGTGGTAATTTCAATAATTTTGGAATCGACGGTATTTTTGGTGAAAAAACCAAACAAGCTGTGGGAAGTTACCAAGACGAATACAAATTACCAAGGGATGGCATAGTAGGTGCTGCTACATGGAAAGTATTGACGGACAATGTTAAAGCAGTACAACGAAGATTAAACGCATTAGGATATTATGCTGGATATCCTGACGGATGGTTTGGTCAAAGGACAACCAATGCTTTGATGAGGTTTCAAAGAGACAACGGGCTTTATCCAGAGGGAATTGTTAATCCAAGAACAAGACGAAAATTATTCAACCCATATCCAAAAGATAATTTTGAGTACCGGCCAAGTTCGAATTCTATAAATTCGCTGAATCCTTATGTTGCACAACTAGCAAGAAGATTTCTCAATTTGACAAAGGCGAACAACTTGGATGTTCGGATTCTAATTGCATTTAGAAGTTGGGATGAGCAAGACCGTTTATATGCTCAAGGAAGAACTACTCCTGGAAAGGTTATTACTAATGCCAGAGGAGGAGAATCGTACCATAATTGGGGATTAGCATTTGATGCAGCACCTTTTGAAAATGGCGTGATATCAAATAATACGGCACTATATGAAAAAATGGGAAGGTTGGGAGAACAGGTAGGGCTAAAGTGGGGAGGAAGTTTTAAGGATATTGTTGATTTGCCGCATTTTCAATACGATTTTGGATTAAATACCGAAGACCTTCTAAATGGAGTAAGACCGCCTATGTAGTCTGATTTTATCTGCAGAATGTCGGCGCATAGAGAGAAAACAAAAAAGCTGGATTAATCTCCAGCTTATAAATATTTGCAATTTTTATAACTTCTTTACTTTCTCCATAAAAGAAGCATCTGTTGAAGAACTGTCAGTTGATATTCCAGCCCTTTTTAAGGCTTGTGAAATTAGCTTATTATCATATGCGGTAATTTGACTGATTATATTATCAACTAGTTTGCTGTAATAATCAGTTTCTGTTGAACTTCCACTATCAAGATAATCTGCCAAGCTGGTCTCTTGACCCTCAAAGCTATTAGCATCAAATAAATCTGTAATATCTGTTTCAGAAGCACCATTCAAGGCATTTGCAAGGGTCTGAGTATTATATTGACCTTTTGCATTATAATTTAAATAACCAAGATTATCACTGCTTGAGCTTAAATCCAATGTATCTGACAAATTTTTGGTGGAAATACTGTTGTCATCAGCGTTACTTATTGAGTCAACCTTGTTATTCGTACTGGAGCTGGTCGTTTTTTTATTTTGTGTATCTAATAATCTTTTGTAATAATCACTAATACTGGTAATATTCACTTTGTCATCACCTCGTATTATTTATCGGAATAAGTTGATGTTTTTTAATAGTTCTTTTTCTCATTTTATTAAATTATTTTATACTTTAAAGTTGAGGGAAAGGATACTAAACACTACTTAAAAAGAAGAGGCCAATAAATAATAAATAACAGAAAAGAATTTTTATATCTCGGTATAGCAGAATAAACAAAACAGAAATGGTAAATTACAGGTTATTATGATAAAATAATAATATAAATAATCATTAAAAAGGTAATACTTTTATGAAAAAAGTCGGAACTTACAGTCGCAAAGAATTTAATCAGGGAATTTCTGAAAGCATGAATACACAGCATTTTGACAGCAGAATCAAAATGCCGGCGTCTGATTTCCTTTATACTATAATGAAGATGTATCCCCATTTGATAGATAAAAATAAAATAAAAGAATTAATTGAAACCCATGTTTTTATGTATCAGTCTGAGGAAGAAAATAGAACTTTAGAATCTAGAGATGGCTACTGGCTTAGGCAAAGTATTGAAGATATGAAATTGGAATATAATATTGGCGGTTTGCGTTTAAACAATAAATTGTTGGAGCAGCCCGAAGAAACGAGGAGCGCAGTTATTTGCCACGAATTATTGCATATGTGTTCTCAAAATATGGGATATGTTGAAATTGGAGATTTTTCTTACGAGAGTTTTGGTTTTAATATGAATCAAGCTTCTTATATACAAGGGGAGAGTGAATTGGGTTATCATTCTGGACAATCTCTTAATGAAGGTTTTACAGAATATCTTACTGAGGAAGTAACGCGAAACTGTGATGGTTACAAAGCTTTTGTAACACCTGATGATAGTTATTATAAACCATTGGTTGAAATATCAAGAATTCTTCATGCAGCAGGAGGAGATAAAGTAGTAGAATCTTATTTTAAAGGTGACTCAACTATTATGATAAATGAGTTTAATGACTTTTTGGGGCAGGGTTCTTGGAAACAGTTTTCGAACTTGGTTGAATGTATTGATTATGAACCAAAACGTAAGCGTGAAGGGTTAACAGTTGAACAAGCAAAGCAAAATGCAAAAGCATTGCTTTATGAATATTATTATAATAAAGATGAAAAATCATTTAATGAATTTTTTTTAGAAAATGAGATTAAGCCATGGATAAAGAGTAGGACTGACAAAGAAAAAAGTGAAAGTCCTCTTTCACTTTTTCCAAAACAATCAGCAAAAAGAGAAGGTATGAAAACTATACTAAAAGATTATTCAAAAAGTAATCAGAAAAAGGGAAAGCCCGAAAATAACATAAAAGAAATTAATGTTAATAATAAAAAAGAAATAGTGTTTTAACTTTTTGCACCAGTGCAAGCTGCTAAAGTGATTTGCTTTAGTAGCTTTTTTATTGACATATCCGCTGATGTTATTTCGGAAGGACAATAACAAACAGTATCAATATTACCATAAAAAACGGCGAATTTTACAACTCGTTGTTTAATGATTTTGTAATAATTTAGTTGAATGTTTATACACATTATATTAAAATGACATTGAAAAAATTAAGGAGGAGTGAAAATGTTTTCAAAAAAAGTTTTGTATGTGTTTTTACTAATCTTAGTGTTAGGTACATTTGCAGTAGGATGCAGCACAAATAATAATAATGTAAACAATGTGCAATCAACTAATAGCAGTTCAATTCAAAGTAGTTCAAGTGAACCAGCAATAAAAAGTGTAAGCAAAACAGAAACGTGGCCGGGTGAACAAATTTTTGTTGAATTAGACTTTAATAAAGAATTAAAGCAAGACCAAGTTGTAGTTTTAGTAGGAGGAAAGCAAGCTAAAATGCTAGATATTTGGAAGAATAAAGCTAAAATATCAGTTCCAAATGATTTGCAGATAGGAAAGCAAGGTATTGAAGTTACTGTAGATGGCAAAAAGTGCAAAGATGATTCTTCTATAGAGATTATTGCTCCAATAATCACAAATATTACAGCTTATTCTATGGGTTCAAGTCTTGATATAGAAGTACAAAACATGGAGAATAATGCAGGAGAGGTCAAAGTATTTGTAAACGGCAAAGTTGTTCAGTATTCTCAAGTCAAGGACGGAATGAAAGCAGGAACTTGGATTGTAAATGTAGAAATCCCTAAAGAAATCAAAAAAGGCTCAGTATATGTAACCTATGCAGGAAACAAGACTAACAATATGGATTTCAGTATGGAATAGAGTATATAGTAAAAGGAGAATAATTATATGAGAAAAATAGTTGTTTTACTTAGTAGCGTCTTAATTGTCAGTTTTGCATTAATAGGTTGTGGTCAGGTAGCAACTGAAAAAGCAGTACCTCAAGGAACTGCTCCTGCTAAAAACACAAACAACACAGAAAAAGTACCTGTAATTGAAAGCATCGCACAGACAGAAGGAACAGGAGGAGATATAATCGACCTTACTGTTGATTATGATGCGACAGGCGTTTCGAGAGATTCTTTTACGGTATTGATTGATGGACAAGAAGCTAAGATTGGTAGTGCAGGTTTATCAGGAAAGCAATTTGAGTTTTCACTTCCACTTGATTTAACTATGGGTAAAAAGACAATTGAAGTTTTATTAAAGGGAAAGAAGAGCAATTCAGTATCTTTTGAAGTGAAGCCTCCGGTAATTGAATCTATAAGCAACTCAGATTTTAGATTTATGTATGTAAGTGAAGCAGAGTTTAAAATTAATGGTAAAAACTTAGGTTATTCAAAAGATAAAGTAAAGGTTTCTCTTAATGGTAAAGATTTAGAAATCATATCAATAAATAAGGATTTTATAAATTTAATTGCTAAAAAGGGAATTCAAGCTGGTGATATTGTAGTTATAGTTGATGGCAAAGAAATGAAAAGATTTCCTGTAAAAGTTACTAATTAATATCACTTCAATTTTTATTAATGTTGTTTTCGAAGAATATAATGAGCAGCCTCAAGGGCTACAGCCTTTGGGGTTGTTTTTATAAGAAACAGGATTAGGTAATCCAACAAGAGTGTTAGATGGACGGTGCACATAAGAATTATTGAAATTGCCATAATATCACAAAAGAGTTATAATAACGTAAGTAAAAATACTATTTTTGAGGTGATTAAATGAACAATTCAAACGGAAGAGAAGCCCATGAAGTAGATTATCAAGTATTTGGTGAAGAGATGCAGTTTGTAGAAATTGAGCTAGACCCTTCTGAGAGTGTAATTGCTGAAGCTGGTGCAATGATGTATATGAGTGATGCAATAGAGCTGGATACAATTTTTGGGGATGGTTCATCTGGTTCAGAATCAAAAGGAATTATGGGCAAAGTATTTGACGCAGGTAAAAGGTTGGTTACAGGCGAAAGTTTATTCATGACAAAATTTACAAATAAGGGTCAAGGGAAAAAACACGTATCTTTTGCATCTCCATATCCGGGAAAAATAATACCGGTTGATTTGAGAGATGTAAATGAAAAGCTTATCTGTCAGAAAGATGCGTTTCTTTGTGCAGCAAAGGGAGTATCAATTGGAATTGATTTTAAGAGAAAAATAAGCGTAGGGCTGTTTGGTGGAGAAGGATTTATAATGCAGAAGCTTGAAGGCGATGGAATGATATTTATGCATGCGTGCGGCACAGTAATTAAAAAGGATCTTGCGCCGGGTGAAACTTTAAAAGTTGATACAGGTTGTATTGTTGCTTTAACAAAAGATGTTAAATATGATGTAACCTTTGTTAAAGGTGTCAAAACAATGTTCTTTGGAGGGGAAGGACTCTTTTTTGCAACAGTTACCGGTCCAGGTACTGTTTGGCTTCAATCTCTTCCGTTTAGTAGACTGGCAGCAAGGGTTCTCGCAGGTGCTACTTCAACCAGAAAGGAAGAAGGTAGCTTGCTAGGCGGGTTAGGGAATTTAATTGATGGAGATTAAGACAAGAGGTTCGGTTTGTATTTAGGGTTATTGATGGACAAGGGCAGATGTATATATATTTTCGAAGGATAATAATGAACAGTCTCAGAGGGTTTAGTCTTTGAGACTGTTTTTTATAATATAGGAAAGTTTGCTTCGAAGATTTGTTGTGACTATATTTCATAAGTAATTTACTTTAGCAGCTCTTTAATACTGGAAATATCAGATGAGCAATCTATTTTACAATTAAGAAATTTACGCAAGGGGGTAGATTGCAATGTTTAATTCTATTATGATATAAAAGTCTGTGCAGGCACGTACTCAAGATTAAAGCTGTCAGCAACTCCTTTGCAGGTAATGTGTCCTTTGTAGGAGTTTAATCCTCCCATTAATGCTTTATCCTCAAGCAGAGCTTTTTCTACACCTTTATTGGCGATATTGAGCAAATAAGGAAGAGTGGCACCCGTTAGGGCATAGGTTGAAGTCCTTGGGACAGCGCCAGGTATGTTTGCCACAGAATAATGGATAACGCCATGCTTTTCATAGCTTGGGTTGTCATGGGTAGTTGCCCTGTCTATGGTCTCGATTGAACCTCCCTGGTCAATAGCTACGTCAACTATTACAGAGCCTTTCTTCATTGTTTTGACCATTTCCTCGGTTACTATTCTTGGGGCTTTGGCTCCCGGAAGCAGAACAGCTCCAACAAGAAGGTCGGTTTTCCTTACCATTTCTGCTGTATTATATTCATTGCAAATCAGGGTTGAAATCTTTCCCATGAATATATCGTCAAGGTATGACAGCCTGTTTTTATTAACATCCATTACCGTAACTTTTGCGCCCATGCCTATGGCAATCTTGGCAGCATTGGTACCTACAACGCCTCCGCCGATAATCAATATTTCACCTGGCAATACTCCCGGTACGCCTCCCAAAAGGATTCCGGAGCCACCATTGTATTTTTGTAAAAAATATGCACCGATTTGAATTGACATTCTTCCGGCAACCTCACTCATGGGAGCCAAAAGAGGTAACGCTCCATTTGCAAGCTGTACTGTTTCATACCCTATTCCGGTTATTCTCTTTTTAATCATATAATCGGTGAGGGAACGGTTGCAGGCAAGATGAAGGTATGTATATAGTACCTGTCCTTCTTTGAACAAATCATATTCACTTTCTAAGGGCTCTTTTACTTTGACTATTATATCCGATTCTTTGAAAAGACCTGCCTTATCACTGGATATTTTAGCTCCGGCAGATATGTATTCTTCATCAGAAATCCCACTTCCAAGACCTGCAGATTTTTCTACAATTACCTTGTGACCGGATTTGACAAGTGCATTAACCCCAGCGGGTACGATAGCAACCCTATTTTCATTGTTTTTTACTTCCTTTGGAATTCCAATTATCATGATGATTTGCCCCCTAATTTATTCATACTTATACTAATGCGGTGTTTTCTATCATATTATATTAATAATTTGCAGATTTTTGGAAGAAAACAGAAAAATTTTAAAAAAATTTTACAATACAGTTAAAAAAACCAAGCACTTTATATTTTTAGGTTAAAGAATTTATTCAGAATTCTCAAGAAATGTCTTTTCGGCTAAACTTTTTAACTGCAAGGAATAGCAATCCTACCATGTAGACTGCAATATAGACGTTCATCCACGCACTTGGGGTCATATGTGCTTGAGGTGCTGCTCCAAGCAAAGGGAAGTCAAAGCCCACGTTGGAAAATATTGCTGAAATCATTTCCCTATAAATAACATCAGAGGGAGATATAAGGCTTAAAAATATGCCCCATTTCATTAGAGCATCACTATTTATTAAAGAACCTATTTGTTCCATCATGCCACCTATCAATCCCAGTATATAAATGGCAAAAACAAATATGCCGTTTGTCATTGTCTTAAATATTGTGCTTCCAAAAATAGAGAGCGATAGGATTACCAATGGTTCAAATATGAAAAACAACAAACCTTTTAAAACAGGTATAATTCCAAGGGTGGAAATCAAAGGCATACCTATAAAATAGGATATTGCTATTATTGAAGCAAAGAGAAAGCAAGAGTATGTAATAACAAGAATGGATAATCCTAAATACTTCCCCAAAACATAATGGCTGCGTTTAATTGGTTTTGTAATTATTGCATGTATGGCTCCACTTTCAATTTCTGAGGAAACAGTACCTACCGATGTCATAATAGTGAGAAATGTTATAAGCATGCTGGAAAAATAAAATCCAAGTACTGATATAAATAAGGATATATTCTTAAATACGAGAATTGTATTTACATTATGGGCTCTGAATTCCTTAAATGAGAAAGACAGGAAAAGGCCTAGGAGAATTAAATAAATGAAAGTGATTATCCCAACAAACAGCAAGATTTTCTTCCTTAATGCTTCTTTGAAGGTTGCACTTATAATTGCATTCATTGTTATTTACCACCTTCTATGAGATTTATAAATAAGTCTTCCAAGCTTTCATGGGTGGGAGTCAATTGATACAATTTGCCTCCATTTTCTACTATCAATGAAGCAATATCAGGTATGCAATCCTTATTGTTAATATTCATAGTAATCTGGCTATTGGAAGAAGATAAATCAGGATCAATCTTTCGAAGCTCGTGAATTGTATCGGCACCGATATTTTCTGCATGAATCTGAAGATTGGTGCTCCCTTCAAGGATATCATCAAGCTTTCCCTGGGAGATGATAGAGCCCTTATTAATAATTGCAGCACTGTCGCAAATCATCTCAACCTCACTCAATAAGTGGCTGTTTAAAAGAATTGTTTTACCTCGGGATTTAAGTTCAAGCATGATTTCACGAACCTGTTTTCTCCC
>Ga0209340_1001581_pt1 | contig 15642 bp, 11 predicted proteins | sample EPASupsiteSAE323_FD_187266 | JGI IMG/M metagenome (GOLD analysis project Ga0209340, IMG submission 187266) | Bioremediated contaminated groundwater from EPA Superfund site, New Mexico - Sample SAE3-23 (SPAdes) (version 2) | ecosystem: Environmental > Aquatic > Deep subsurface > Groundwater >... | reverse complement strand
TTATAAGAAGTGGCTAAATAATTTTTAATATAGGTGGACAAATCTTTTGAATCTAAAGTACAAGTTTGAGGAGTAAAAAAGAGTCGTAAACTTTCAGCTTCGCTTTGAGAAGTAGAAGGAATTTTTTGAATAAGTTTGTCATCGATTTCATTAATAAAAATCGAATGAAGTTGTTCTTTTCCAGAATCGTTAAAACGAGGATAAGAAATATAAATTTGATTTTTAACCCGAGTAAGAGCGACATAAAAAAGTCGTCGATCTTCTTCAACATCTTTGTTGTCAATTTGAATTGCGTCAGAACGAGAAATTCCAAGTGGAAGTTTAAGTAAATCACGAGAATGAGTATTGTCCCATTTACCGGATAAAACTTTGATCAAGAAAATATGTTCAAACTCCAAACCTTTACTTTTGTGGACGGTCATCAATTTAATACTGTTGTCCAAATCATCAATAAGTGGTGGAGATTTTAGTTCCAAATTATTTTCTTGCAAAAGCAAAATGCCGTTAACCCATTGATCTAGGGTGATTTTTTCAATAGCCAAAGCATTTTTGAGATGAGAATAAAGAGTGTTTAATTGTTTGAGCAATTCAATGTTTTTATTTTTTAAAACATAAGATAAAAATTTAAAACGACGAATTATAAAATTAAAAATTTCAGTAACTGGTTGGTTGACTAAAAGTTTTTGGACTTTAGCAACACGAAGATAAAAATTGTAAAGTTTAATAATTGATTTTGAAGAAATTTTGATATCAGACAAAACTTCTTTATTGCCAATAGTGTCGAATAATTGAAGATGATTTTGGTGAGTATATAAATATAATTTATAAAGATCAGCCGAATTAATGCCTAAAAATTTGAAAGATAAAATTTTCCCCAACGATTCGTTGTCGATAGGATTAATTAAATATTTAAAAAGAGTAAGTAGTTGTTGGATTTCAATTGATTGAAAAATATCGATAGAGTCGGATCGAAGATATTTAATTTTTAGTTGATCAAGAAAAGGCAAAAGATCATTGACATCGGCATTGTTTCTAAAAAGAACAGCAATTTGATCAGGTTTTATCCCCGAGTCTAGAAGTTCTTTAATCTTGGTAGCAACATAATAATTTTCTTCATTAGAATTGCTGGCAGCAAAAAGATTAATTGGATCTGGATCAAAATCTTTGGTTGAAATTAGAGATTTATCTAAGCTTTCGATATAACGAGTTATTCGATTTTGATTATGAGAAATGACATTATTTGAAGAATCCAAAATAAGACGATGGCTACGATAATTATTTTTGAGAGCAATTACTTGAATGTCTGATTTATATTTTTGATAAAAAGAAAAAATATTTTCAATAGAAGCTCCTTGAAAACGATAAATAGATTGATCATCGTCGCCAACCACAAAAATATTTGGCTTTTCTTGATTTTTGGTCAAAAGATCAATTATTTCATATTGAGCATTGTTGCTATCTTGAAACTCATCGACCAATAAATATTGATATTTTTCTTGATAATCTAAAAGCAATTCTGGATTATCTTTGAAGGCATTGATAACCCAAAGAATCATATCTTCATAATCAAATAAACTTTGTTGCTGTAATTGTTGTTGATAGCCCTGATAAATAGTTAACAAATCTTTTTGTTTAGATATTTGATTGGCAGTTTTTTCAATTAAATCTTTAACATTTTTTTTGAAATCGGAAAGTGAAGTTTGTTCGCTTTCGTAAAGATTTAAAAATAAATTTATTTTGGTTTGATAAATAGGTAAATCTTTGAGTTGATAAATTAGATCATTAATTAGAACTAAAATTTCTGGAGCGGCTTTAGGAGTGGCTCGAATAAGACCAAGTTTTTGGGCAAAAGAATCAGCTATTTTAGAGAATTTTTGAGAATCATTTAACAATTTATTGAAATGATCTGGGGTAATATTTTCTTTTTTTAAATTTTGAATATTTTTGGCAATTTCATTTTGATAAAAATAAACTGAGTTAATATTTTTTAGTTGACTGGTTTGAGGAAGAGATTCAATTAGCGATCTAATAATCTGAATTTTTTTGACATCATCAAGAGAAACTGATTCTTTTTGAGAATATAAAAAATATTGAGGATTGTCTTTGATGACCGAATTACAAAATGAATGGAATGTACACATTTTGACACCATAAGCATCAGAACCAACTAAATCAAGCAAACGAGTACGCATGTTTAAGGCGGCAGAATCGGTGAAAGTAAGACAAAGAATATTGTTAGAATTGACTTGAGTTTCTTTTAAAATTTTACCAATTCGTAAAGTGATTGTTTGAGTCTTACCGGTACCTGCACCGGCGATAACCATAACCGGACCTTCAAGAGTATCAACCGCTTTTTTTTGTTCAGGATTTAATTTTTTATATTCGTCGTCAAATTTAGTCACTGGCTTATTTTAACTTAAAATGAAGCTTTAAGGTAAAATAGTGCATGGATAAAAAAATAATTTTGTTTGATATTGATAAGACATTGTTAAATCCATATCCAATCATGGATGATCTTGCTGATAAGATTAATAATAAATTTCACAAAGAAATTGATGTTTTTGAAATTTATAATGAATATGTAAAAAAACTTGATTCGTCAACTGATTTTTACCCAAAAGATTTTTTAGAACTTGTATCAAAAAAAACAAAAATATCTTTTACTGAAATAAATAGTTATTTTTATAATCCCAAGATTTGGGAAAGTTATGTTTATGAAGGAACTAAAGATTTTTTGAATAAAATTAAATTTAATTTTAATTTAGGAATATTTTCTGAAGGTTTTAGAAGTTTTCAAAATAAAAAATTAAAAATGTCAAAATTGGATATTTTTTTTAAAAAAGATTTAACTTTTATATCACGAAGAAAATTAAATAATGTTTTTTTAAAAACAATTCCTAAAGAAGTAATTATTGTTGATGATAAAAAAGAAGTTATTGAGACACTAAAAAAATTGAGACCTGATCTAAATTTAATTTGGATTAATCGAATTGACGATACAATTTTGGAAGGAATAAAAACAATAAAAAATTTAAGAGAATTGGAAAACCTTATTTGATTTCGCAAGCGGTGGTTGGTTTTTCAACAGCAGGAGACCCATGAGTCACCCATTCCCCTTTTTGACAAACCCACGAATCTTCTGGGCTAATAAAACGGACAATGAAAGCAGTTAATAAAACTACTCCAATAACAATTAGAATGTAATTTATTTTTGATTTAGACATATTAAGTTAAAATAATTTTTTCTAATTCATCTAAATTATGAACTATAAAATCTGGATTAAATGGTTTTAATTTTTCTTCAAGAAAAGTTCCCCAAGTAACTCCACAAGATTTGATACCAACAATTTTACTAGTTTCAATTTCATGACTGGTGTCACCAATAAAAATAGTTTGGTCTAATGATAGATTATATTTTTTAACTAAATTTTTTAATGATTCGGTTTTATCATGGACACCATAAATCACTTCTTTAAATAAACCATCTAGTTTAAAAATTTTAATTTGATCTAATAAAAGACCAGGGTCACTACTAAGGATAAACAAATTAATTTGGAGATCAAAGAATTTTTTTATAACTTTATCAAAGCCTTCATAAATATTATTTTGATTATATTTATATAAAGCTTTTTTGAATATTCCACTTTGTTGTTCCATGGTAACGTCGGGAATATATTTATGGAGAAAATTCATAAATGGCATTTCCCACTCACGTTTGAACTCTTCAAAAGAAATCGGTTTGACCCCATATGCCTTAAAAATTTCCATATCACATTTATATACAACATAAGTATCATCACAAATTACTCCAGACCAATCAAAAATTATATTTTGAAACATGAATTATTTTAGCAGTTTTTCTAAAATCTCTTTGGCAAGTTGTGGATTTGCACTACCCTTTGAGGCTTTCATAAGTTGACCAATTAAAAAGCCAATTGATGCAGGATTTTTACGATAATCTTCAACTGCTTTAGCATTTTGAGAAATTACCTCTTTGGCAATTTTTTCGATTTCACCACTATCAGAAACTTGAATTAATCCTTTTTCTTTAGCAATTTCGACTGGATCTTTACCAGTTTGATAACTTTCGACAATTACTTGTTTGGCAACAGTTGAAGAAATTTTTGATTCTGAAACAGCAACGTATAAATTCCAGAAATAATTATTATACATTTTACTTATATCCAACTCTAAAGCATTTTCATTTAAATAAGTTCTGATTGCACCATTAAAAATATTTGCTAAAAATTTTGCATAACCCTGAATCGGTAATGTTTCTCCCTTTCCATTAATTACAGAATCAAAAATATCTGAAAAATGTTTATCTCCCGCAATTAAATTTGCATCATAATCTGATAATTCATATTTTTCTTTGTATTTTTTAATTTTTTGTTCGGGAAGTTCAGGAAGAGATTCTCTGATTTTTTCAACTTCTTGGTCGGTAAAAATAATGGGTGGGATATCGGGTTCTGGAAAATAACGATAATCAGCTGAACCTTCTTTTTCGCGTTGCAAGAAAGTTTGATTTTTGTCAGCATCCCAACCACGAGTAGTTTTGTTGGTATGTGATTTAACTTCACGAGTTTCTTCAAAAACTTTGGTCTGACGATCGATTTCAAATTGAATGGCAGTTTGAACACCAGTCAAAGAAGCCACGTTTTTGATTTCGGCCATGGGGGTATAAAATACTTCACCATTATCTTCGACTTTTAAGTTGACTGTTGGTTCACAACGCATGCTTCCCTTTTCAATATCAGCATCAGAAATACCGATATATCGGACAATTTGTTGAATTTTTAAGAGATAATTCTTAGCCATTTCTGGAGAAGTAATATCTGGTTCGGAAACGATTTCGACTAGTGGTACTCCACTTCGATTGTAATCAATTAAAGTTGAATCAAGGCAGTCAATAGTTTGATGAACTGATTTACCAGTATCTTCTTCCATATGAGCTCGATTGATACGAATCTCGTGATCATCGATAGTAATTTTGCCATTGATAGCAAAAGGTTTTTGAAGTTGAGTGATTTGATAACTTTTGGCAAGATCTGGATAAAAATAATTTTTTCGTTCAAAAAAAGTTTCTGTATTGATAGTACAACCAAGAGCTAAACCCAATTTAACACAGTATTCACAGGCAGTGCGATTTGGTACAGGTAGAGCACCAGGAAGACCTAAACAAACTGGACAAGTGTGAGTATTTGGGATGGCATGAAAATGAGAAGCATCACAACTACAAAACATTTTTGATTTGGTTTGAAGTTCAACGTGAACTTCTAGACCGATGATGGGTGTAAATTTCATAAGTTTGGATGCTGTAAATGATAATCAGTATTTGATTCAAAAAGACGAGCGATGTTGACAGCTAAATCTTCTCGAAGTTGAGGAGTGATAATTTGAAGTCCAATTGGTAAACCATCTCCAAAACCACAATGAACAGAAATACCCGGAAGTCCGGCTAAAGTTGATGGTTCAACTAGCATATCTTCGAGTTCACCAAACATGGATTGACCTTCAGTAGCACCGAGTAGTAAGGCAGTTGTTGGTGAAGTTGGACCAATAATAGCGTCAACTTTTTTAAATTGTTTTTCGAAATCCTCGATAATTAATGTTCTGACTTTTTGGGCTTGAAGATAATAAGCATCGTAATAACCACTAGAAAGTGTGTAAGTCCCCAACATAATTCTACGGATAGCTTCATCACCAAAAGTAGAACGTGGATGACCATAACGAATACCAGTAAAACGGGCTAAGTTTGAAGAAACTTCGGAACGTTGTAAAACTGTGTAAACAGCAATAGCATATTTTGGATCGAGGACATCTAATTCAATAATTTCAGCACCCAATTTTTTGAGAGTCTCGGCTGCATTTAAAACTGCTTCTTTAACAGCGAATTTAATACCATCGGGGAAATAAGCTTTTGGTAAACCAATTTTTAAGCCTTTTAAATCTTTTAGAGGTGCAGGAATTTCCCATGGTTTTTGATTAATACTAGTAGCATCCTTTGGGTCATGACCAGAAATAATAGAAAGTAATAATGCTGCATCATCTACAGTTTTGGTGATAGGACCTGGACAATCCATACTGGACCCCATAGCAATAACACCATATCGACTAACTCGACCATAACTAGGTTTAAGTCCAACAGTACCACACCATGCAGATGGTTGACGAATTGAACCGGCAGTTTCACTTCCAATTGAAGTGACAACTTCATCACTAGCAACAGCAGCAGCTGAACCACCTGATGAACCACCAGGAAGATGTAAGGGATTCCAAGGATTCTTTGTCGGACCAAAATCAGAAGTCTCGGTAGACGAACCATGAGCCCAAGCATCCATATTGGTTTTTCCAATGACAATAGCTCCCGCATCCTGTAATTTTTGAATGACAGTGGCAGTATATTGAGCAGTGTAATCTTTTAAAAGATTTGATGAAGCAGTGACTTTGATACCTTTGACACAAAAATTATCTTTGATAGCAATTGGAATACCAGCCAATGGTTTGGTTATATCGATATTCTTCGATTGATTTAAAGCATTGTCTTTATCAATAGTTACAAAAGCATTAAGAATTGGCTCTAGTTTCTCGATTTTATCTAAACAATCAGAAACTAACTCAGTTGAAGAAAACTTTTTTTCTTTGATACCTTTGATGGCATCAATTAAAGTTAATTTATTTAATTCCATAATTATTTTTTGATAGTAGCTTGAGTTTTAAAATAACCATTGTAAGTATCTGGAGCTTGAGAAAGAGCTTCTTCTTGGGTTAAAGATTCACCAACAACATCTTCGCGTGTAATGTTTTTTAGATGATTGGTTTGGAAAGTCGGATTAATATTTTTGGTGTCAAGTTCCCCTAAAACATCGATATATGAAGCGGTTTCAGAAAGTTGTTCAGCAAGATAATTTTCTTTTTCGGGGTTGATTTCGAGACGTGCCAAATGGGCAATGTGTCGGAGTTGGTCTAATGAAATTTTGCTTGAGGACATAGAGTATTTTACACTATTTTCTTAATATTTTGGCTTTGAGACGGAGAAGACGCCAACGATATTTATCAACCAGATTGTAAAGATTATAAAGTGGTCGATTGATGACAAAATCATAAGTACCAACATATTGAAAAAGTTGTCCCCCAAAACCTAGCTTAAATCGATGGAATCCAAAACCATTATCTCCTTCTTTGGCGTCTTGTCCTAAACAACCCCACATATCAAATGATTTACATTTTAATTTTTTCCCAAGTTTTATGACTTCCCACATTAAAAGTGTTGGAGCCATAGTTTCGCGGAATATATCAAGAGAAGCTCCATAAGGATAAAATAATTGATCTTTAAGTTTAAAAATCATAAAGGCAGATAAAACTTTACCTTGATATGAAGCTAACATAATATGGGGTATATCGGTTTCTTTTAGAAGTTTCCACATATCACGATGATATTTTTGACCGTGAAGATAAAAACCTTGACGTTTAGTGGTGTCAAAAAGAAGTTTTAAATAAGTTTCAAAACCTTTATCATTAGTCATTTCTTTGACTTCAACACCATAACGATTGGCAATTTTTATATTGTAACGAGTTTTTGGATGCATTAAGGCCAAAAGTTCTTCTTCTGTTTTGGTCAAATCAATTTTAAAAGTATGAGGATAAAAAGCTACTTTAGGAGAAACCACTAAACCAGGAAAATTCATTGATGAATTTTTAATAGAAATATCTGGCTCAAATTTAACAAATACGGCGTTATTTTCGATAGCGACTTTTTTAATATTAACCAACATTTCATTATCAACTTCAGGCCCACGTAAAATGGTTCCAATAGAAAGATTTGTTTTAGGAATTTTGTGAAAACTGATAGTGTAGGCTGATTTTATTTTTTCTTTATTATCAAAAACTCCAAAACGATAAACAGTGTGACCTTGCGATTTTTGAAATTCCCCCCATTCCCAAGTCTGAACTGGATGAATAACAACGGAATTATAATTTTTTTGATCTTCAGTAGTAAATAATTTAGTGGTCATGGTTTTTAATAAATATCTGGATCGTAATAAAGATCGTCGTCGGACTCAGGTTTTTTGTGACGATAATCACGAATACTTTCTATAGCTTCTTCTAATTCTACCAAATCGGCAGGAATATCAGATAAGAATCGACTCGGTTCATTTAAGGAACTTTTACCAAAAAATAATCTTTGACTTGCATAAGATATATAAAGATAATCTTTGGCTCGAGTGATACCAACATAGCAAAGTCGACGTTCCTCCTCTACTTCGGCTTCATCAATAAGACACCTAGAGTGAGGTAAAATTCCCTCTTCAAAACCTACCAAAAAAACAACTTCAAACTCTAATCCTTTGGCTCCATGAAGAGTCATAAGTCTAACGCCATCTTTATTTTCTTTTTTCTTATTTTTTTCTTGAAGAGAATACTCTTGTTGAACTAAAGAAATGTTTTCTAAAAAATCTTGAATTTTGGGAAAATTGGCAGCGACAGATTTTAATTCTTTAATGTTTTCAATTCTTTTTTGATCATCTTCGTCTTTTGGATCAAATCGATCTAGATAACCTGAACCAGTGACAACTGATTCTAATATTTGAATCGAACTTAGTTGTTTGACATCAATATCTTTTAAATGTTCCAAAAATACGGCTAGGCGACGCTTACCAAAAATTTTAGCGAGACGATCGTTGGAAATTTTATCTGAAGAATTAACAGTAAAACGAAGCATTGATAAAATGTCTTTAACTTCAGCCCTTTCATAAAATCGAGTACCACCAATTAGAACATAAGGGATAGCGTATTTTAAAAAGGCTTCTTCAATGACACGTGATTGAGCATTCATTCGATAAAGAACAGCAATTTGACGATAAGGAATTTTTTGATTATCAATAATAAATTTTATTTTTTGAGCAATAAATTCGGCCTCGGCAATTTCTGATTTAGCTTCAAAAAGTTTTATTTTATCAGTGGACTCTTTTTTGGTAAAAAGTTTTAAGACAGGATGAGAATTGTTTTTGGAGATAACTGAATTGGCGGCATCAAGAATAATTTGAGTAGAACGATAATTCTCTTCTAGATTAATTATCTTAGTGTCTTTAAAATCACTAACTAAATTCATAAGATTTTTAAAATCGGCCCCACGCCAACCATAGATAGACTGAGAAGCATCACCGACGGCAGTAATTTGTTGGTATTTTTTGGCTAGAAGTTTAGTAAGTAAATATTGAACTTGGTTAGTGTCTTGATACTCATCAACTAAAATAAATTGATATTTATCTTGATATTTTTCTAAAATTTTTGGATGCTCAATAAAAAGTTCGACCGTTTTAAAAAGCAAATCATTAAAATCGAGGGCATGAAATTCATTCATCTTTTTTTGATAGACCTGATAAATCTTGCTGGCATATTCTTGCCAAAAACCATGTGCTTGAGCCAACATATCTTTGGGGCTTTGAAAGGTATTTTTGGCGGCTTCAATAAAATACAAAACACTTGATGGTTTAAATTCTTTTGGGGTGAGATTTAATTCGTACAACGATGTTTTAATGAGAGCTTCTTGATCATCAGTGTCATAGATAACAAAATTTGAAGGTATGCCAATATTTAAACCATCGGTTCGAAGAACTCGACAACAGAAAGCATGAAATGTCCCGGCAAAAAAATTTTTTGACTTTAAATCGTAGGTGGTTGGAATAAGTTTTTGAAGACGAATCTTCATTTCTTCAGCAGCTTTATTGGTAAAAGTTAGAAGTAAAATTTGTTCTGGTTTAATTAATTTTTTTTCAATAAAATAGGCAGCTCGATGAGTTAAGACTCGAGTTTTACCACTTCCCGCTCCAGCCAAAATTAAAAGCGGAGAACCTTGATGGATAACCGCTTCGCGTTGGGCTGGATTTAAACCTTCTAAAATGTCAGACATGTAGATCTACTATAGTTGGAAAAGACTGGTTTTACCAGACTGAAAAATAACTTTAGCATTTAACTTTTCAAATTTATGAATATCGATTTGACCGTATTTTTCGTATTCTTTGTCACCAACAAAAATATATTCAACCTGATATTTATCTAAAATAGATTTAACTTCATCTAGGTCTGAAGATTCATAAACTTTTTCAACTTCCTGTTGACGTAATGCAGGTTGGTCGTAACCACCACGCCACAACCATTCATGAACTATCCAACCCTCTACAGTAGGTAAACCAGTAGCTACAGATACTTGATTAAAAGTAGTATAGCTATCCCCAACTGCTTCAAGAATGATTGGTTGACCAGAAATATTTTGGTTCATCCAATTTATGGCTTTAAAATTATCTGGATATAAACTTTTTAGATAATTTTGACCATTTAAACCTTCATATTTTTTAAATGAATAATAAGATTTAATGGCAAAATAGGGATAGATTAAGTGTGAAACTAAAACAATTGAAAATAATATTTTAAAAAATAAATTTAATATTTTTAATTTAATTTGGGATAAACGAATAAGAATATAACCAGAGCTTAGAGAGTACATAATAAAGGCCTGATAAGTAAGTTTGAACATAGTGTTGGCACGACGATGTTCGTAAATATATATATCTTTAAGATAAACAAATTCGGGAATCAAAACTAAAATAGTGGCAGTTAAAAATAAACTGGTGACAAAAATATCTGACGTAGATATTTTTTTGGCAAAACAAAGATAAATATAAAAAGGCAAACAAATTAACCAAAAACCGCCATAAAGAATTAATATCTGATAAAAAATGGAATGAGAATCGACAAGTTTAATCCCTTGAGTCATAGGAGTAAAATTGGCCGAAAAAGGTAAAGAAAATATAAACCAACAAAAAATAATTAAAATTCCGGTCAGTATTGTTTTATAAAAAAAGGTTTTCTTGTCGATCTGATAATTTTTTAGAAAAGTAAAAATAGCTAATAAAATTCCATAAATAGCAAAATCCCAAGCATTGGTCATGTATTGAGTTGACAAAAGAAAACCAGAAAAAATAATAAAAAACCAATCGAAAAGTTTTTTATTAGTAGACAATAAAGAACTAAACAAAAAAGCCATAAAAAACAAGACTATGGGGATATCATTCATGTGACCGTGAAGGTCAGCCACCACAAAACTATAAAGCGGAAATTCGTGAATCGTCTTATTGTTTGTCTCAGGATCGAAACCAATAAATCGAGTGGCATCGGGATACCAATAACTATCAATTTTTAGACCGTTTAATTGATTTTGGCTAAGTTTATAAACGGTATGCATATTACCACCAAAAGTTAATAAAAGAGCTGAAATTAAACCAGCTAAAATTATTTTTTTAAAGTCCATTTTTTTAATAAAAGAAAAAACTAGATTACCCGATAAAGAAAAAGTTGAAACAAAAGTTAGGGCACAAACAGTAGCAATAGAAAGATTATATGTAATGGCAGAATTAATCCCAGAAATTTTTGTCAACAAAGCAAAAATTAAATGACCATAGTAATAATAATTGATAGTGGAATTGGCAAACCACATGTCTTGCGGAGGTAAATAATCACTCCTTAAAATTGAATTAATAAATCCCCAATCCATATATTTTTCTAATCCTTCGATATTTGGAGCAAATCCACGAATAAATGACCAAGCAGTTAAAACGATAAAAAATAATAATTCTTCAAAAAGAATAATCTTGTAGTTTGATTTCAAAAATTCAAAAAAAGTAAAATATTTTTTGTTTTGACGCAAAAGTAGAATATCAACCAAAAGTAAGATAGCCAATAAAATAAAAATTGAAGAAAAAGTAAAAGGTAAAATTTTTAAAACACCAAAAAGTAATAAAAAAAAGCAAAGAATAATTGGAGTAAAAATTTTGGAAAAAATAAATCCCCTATCAAAAAATTTTTTAAAAATTAAAAAAATTAAAGGAAAAGAAAATAATCCAAGAATAAAAATAGTTAGCCACCATAGAAAAATAAATTGAAAATCAGAAAACATAAAATGTCATTTAATAAAAAAGATAAAGTTAAAAATAGGTTCTATAAAATCTAACAATGGTTGTGGAAAATGAATTTGAATAATTAGATATCCAATTATTAGTCCGATGACAATTCCACCAATCATGTCGATTGGGTAATGAAGTCCTAAAATAACTCTAGAGATTAATAAAATAGAAGTGATTAATATGAAAAGCCAAACTGGAAAATTAATTACAGTGTTGATAATTAATACTAAAAAAAAGAAAACCTTAATTGCGTGCCCAGAAGGAAAACTGCCTTTTAGGTACCAGTTTTTAAGAATTCCTTTAGGTAATACATTTTTACGTAAATGGAGTGGTCGAGGCCAAAATTCTTTGGATTTTAATATCTTTTCTATTATTTCACTAACAATAGTGGCTAAAAATAATTGCCAAAAAATATTAATGTTTGTTTTAATTAAAAGATAAGAAATATAAAAAAGAAAAACCCAAAGACAATAATTAAGAACCAATAAAAATGAATGCCCGTATTTTTTTGAAGAAAGAATTTTAAACCAATCTGTTTTTGGTTGCCAAAATAAAAACTTTAAATCGGTTAATTTCTTCATACAGTCTATTATAGACTACCAAAGATAATAACTTGAGGGTGATCATAAACTGTAAATGATTCTTGAACTAGATCATCTCGAAAATAAACACCAGGATAAGAACAGTCATTGTCTATTTCCAAAAAATTATTATTAAAATTTTTATAAGGATAATTAGTCGGACCAATCAAAATACATTTTTTTAAAAAAGGTAAATAAAATCCTGGGTAAGAATAAAATTTTTTGATTAATTTGAAATTAGTTTTATTTTCAAAAAGATTTTGATAAAAAGAAGTGGTGAAAGAGTATTTACTAGGATTTTTTGGTATTGATCCCCAAAGACGATTGGATGATAAAATCAAATAATCAATTTTATTTAATTGTTGATTAATTTTTTGCCATTTTTGAGTAGACTCTGAATCATATAAAGATAATTCTTGGTGTTGATATAATTTCGAAAAACATGAAGAAGAATTAAGAGGTAAAGAGTCGTCCCAAATTTCACTAGATAAAATTTTATTAGAATTGATATTATTACAAATAAATTCTGATGCTTGATAACGGCTATGTGGAAACAGGTAAATATTAATAAAAGCCATGGTAAGTAATAAGTTAAAAAATAAAATCACTTTTAATAGTTTTTTATTAAAAATTTGTATAGACAACCCACAAAAAACCATTAATAACGGATATATAGGATAAAGATATCTCATATATTGAGCTAATAAAAAGCTGTGATAAATAAAAATGATAAAAATTATTGTTAACAACAATATGGCTGACCAATTTTTAAATTTATTTCTATTTTTTAAAAATTTAAAGATAGCAAAAATAAATAGTAAAAAACTAATTGGACCTAAACCCGCGAAAAATAAATTACCAATAGAATGAAAAAAAGGAAGAGTGTGTTGCCATTGAACATTGGGAGGGTAATTAATTTCCCCTGTAATCATTTGATGAGCTTCGTGAATACTATCAATAAACTTTGGTGATAATTTTATTAGACCGTCAAAAGCATATGGTTGAAAAATTCTAAAAGAAATTAATAAAAAAAATCCAAACAAAAAACATTTTAAAAAATTTTGTAAATAATTTTTATTTTGAAAAATGAGAAATAAAAATACAAAAGGTAAGATGATTCCGATTGAAGTTTTGCTAGCTAAGGTAACACCAAAAATAAGGCCCGACAAAAGATTTTTTTGAGAAATTAGTAAATAAATGGATAAAGTAAAAAGAAAAACAGTAATAGCATCAACAGTAAAAAAATGTGATTGTTGAATTGGAAAAATACAAATGGCATATAAAAATGAACTTAATAAAGCCGGTTTGTGTTTTTTAAATATTTTTTTGGTAATTAAAAAAACTAAAAGTATTGTTAAAGTATCAACAAAAGCTGATAAAAACCTGCCAACTAAAAAAATTTGATCATAAGAATTTAAATTAAAAATTTGGGCAAAAAATTTAGTAATTAATAAAGGGAAAGTACCATAAACATAGAAATCAAAACCATTATTATTAGGATTAAAACTAGAAATAGAAGTATTAAAATAATCTTTTATAGAGTTTGGTAATTTAATCGTTGAAGAAACCATGGTTAAAAATCTTTCATCCGGATGGAGATGCTGACTTTGATCCCAGTTAATACCAACTAAACGCAATAAAAAACCTAGACAAATAATTAACACTAAAACCCACAGATAGTTTTTATTTTTCATAATTTATTTTTTTGAAAATTCGAATAGTAGGATTATCAAAAACCGACCAAGTTTCTTCTGCATCCTCTGAATTTAATAAAAAACTATTATTAAAAGAAAAAGTTTTAATTAAAGAAAAATTTAAATTATTAGAAAATAAATCTTGATAATATTGTTGACTTATAGGAAATTGGGGATTTGATTGATTCTTAAAAACTCGACGAGAAGGAATAAAAATATAATCACTGGTTTTTATTAATGATTTAAGTTTATTTTGATTTTCTAAATTTTCATCTAATTGATAGAAATCAAAATTATTAACTTCTAAATTATTTTGACCAAAAGGTAGATTAATGACATTACCAGACTCAGAAAGAACTTTTGATTTATTAGAGATATTTTGATCAATCCATTCCGAAGCTTGAACCCGAATATCAGAAATAAAATATCTTTGAAAAAAAATAATTCCTGAAATAATACAGATTATGGTTATTGGAATTATTAATATATTCTTTTTAATTTTATTAATGAGAAATGTAGTTAAAAAAGGAAATATAAAAAATATTGGAGCCATAAAACGAGTCCATTTAACAAAAAGTTGGCCCTGGTAAAGGAAAAAAAATAATGAAGGAAGTAATACTATCAATATTTTTTTAATATTTAATAATAAGTATTTAGTATTAAGTCTAAATAAAGAAATAAGACCAAAAAAAGAAAATAACAAGATCGGCAAACCGTTGGTGTATGGAAAAATATTTTTAAATTGAAAAAGATAAGGAATAGTATTTAAAAATTGACGAGTATAAAAAACAGGGATGCTACCATTAGCAACTCCAATTTCATAAATCATAGACGATTTAAATTCTGAAAAATTCAAAAGACTATATGGAGAAAAAATATAACCAATTAAAAAAGTTAAAGACAAAAATAAAAATAAAGAAAAAATAAATTTAAAGATTTTTTTATCTTTTAAAAAAGAAAAAAACAAACTTAATAAAATTGGAGAGACTAAAATAAGAGAGGAAATTTTAGTAGCTAAACCAATACCGGAAATTAATGATGATAAAACAATATAAATTGGTTTTGATTGTTTTAAAAAAATTAACGAAAAATAAATATTAATCAAAAAAACTAGAATTAAAATTGATTCGGTAGTGCCAAAATGAGCTGCTTGAATTAGGCCTGGAGTAAAAATAAAAAGTAAAACTGAAAAAAATATTACTTTGGGAGATTTAATAAATTGCTTGATTATTAAATAAAAGAAAAATACTGATAAAGAAGAAAAAGTAGCTGACCAAAATCGAAGAGTTAAAATAATTGAAGAAAACTGCTGTTTTGGGGTAGTAAAGAAAGTTAAGAATAAAGGAAATTGACCATAAGCAAAAAAATCAGGATCGAGATGTGTTGGACTCATTTGTTCAATAG
>Ga0209340_1001580_pt1 | contig 15654 bp, 20 predicted proteins | sample EPASupsiteSAE323_FD_187266 | JGI IMG/M metagenome (GOLD analysis project Ga0209340, IMG submission 187266) | Bioremediated contaminated groundwater from EPA Superfund site, New Mexico - Sample SAE3-23 (SPAdes) (version 2) | ecosystem: Environmental > Aquatic > Deep subsurface > Groundwater >... | reverse complement strand
ATATATAAAGGTTTCTGTTTTGTCTCTTGTGAGTGTTAATTTTTAGTAATACTATCAGTGTTGTAATCAACGATAGGTTAGCTTAAGCTCACTTTGATGGATCAAGATTCAAAAAAACATTTGATACTGTCATTCCGTATAATCCACAAGAAAAACAAGGTTTTGGAATATCTTAAGAAGCTCGAGACAATTACCGGTAATACATCAATCTCTAACATAATCTTCTATAAAATATATTCCCCGTATAAATGATCCAGCATCTTTTGATTAATATGATTTATCATCCAGTTAAACGTACTCTATACGAAATTATTTTTAAAATATTATGGCGCTACTCGACCTTTTTCTTCTTGGTTTTTTTATAGGGCTGACCGGAGCATTGGCTCCCGGACCCACTCTCATAGCCACGATTCAGAATTCATTGTATTTTGGTTGGATTAGTGGACCCAGAATTACTTTCGGGCATGTAATTGCAGAGTTTGTTGTTGTTGTGTTAATTGCCACAGGGGTATCTGTTTTTTCACCTGGTTCAAATCCGATAATATCAATTATCGGGGGGATAGCACTTTGTATTTTTGGATATATTACGATCGCCGGTGCCAGGGGTGCAGAACTTAATATCTCCGAGGATCAAAAGAGACCATCACGTCCAGAAATTGCAGGATTTATTACCAGCGTAACAAACCCATACTTTTGGATCTGGTGGTTTTCAGTAGGTAGTGCTTTACTTATAAGTTCATTATCATTTGGTACAGCTGGTCTTATTGCATTCATATCCGGTCACTGGATGGCAGATCTTGGCTGGTTCACATTTGTATCATTAGGTGTTCATCGTAGCAGAAAAGTCCTGAATACTCATACATACAAGTGGATATTAATCATATGCGGTCTGCTTCTTGTAATATTTGGTCTATGGTTTGTGACGGGGGGAATAATGTATTTAAATAAATGAGATTGAAGTTGGAGTTGGAGAGAAAATTATCATATATAATTCATTTTGTGGTATTTACCATTTGGAAAGGTTATATCTTTGCCATAAAAATTAAGTGCTTAATAATTGTCACCAAAATGATTGTAATAATTGATTCTTTTGATACTCTTTTATGACAATTTATAGTCTTTTGTCTGTTACAATTTCGGAATTTTTATTCATTAATCTCTTCAATTATTATCTGTAAGAATGGAGATCTCAGAGAGACTTATCTGAAGATTATACCGGAGAGAAAAATGAGCAATATCCTTAATAAAATTGTAGTAATCATTGTTGTATTAATGGTAATCGGGCTTCCCATGGGATGGATTCTTCTGTCAAACGAACCTCCAGGGCCGTATTTTGTTACGGATTCGGATAAGATTAAGACCACTCTAAAAGAAGCTGGACTTACTATATGTTCCATGACAGAATACAAATGGAATGTCAAGGGAGCTATGGGTGGAGAGAGCATGATCATTTCTGATGATTGTTCGGCACAAATGACACCTGAAACGATAAAAGTCTATACTCAGAACTTTGATTCAGTTCAGGATCGTAACTCTGCTGTTTCACTTATTCAGACAAGTATCAACCAGAAAGATATCAATGGTGGAGTGTATACCTATGGCTCTTATGTTATCGCAGTTCAGGGTCAGACTGGTGGGGAACCGATAACCGAAACATTGACAAAACTTAAAGATGAATTTAAAAATAACCCCTAACCCTTTTTGTCGCGATTACTTTTATTTAAAAGGTAATGACACCTAAAAATCATTTGCCTTATTTAATTTGCCACTAAAGAACAGGGTGTACTGCTGGTGCAAAGAGACATCCATATTTATCCATTACTTATTCTTTAACCTTAAAGGAGGTCTCCTCTTCAGCAACCAGAGTAATCTCCTGGTCGTGAAAGATGTCAGGATACCGATAGAGTTTAATTATCTAAATATCCTCTGGATTCTTTTTTTCTTCGGTAATATCAGTGTTCCCACTTTTTTTGTATGTAGTGGATCCGTTTCTCAAAAGATAATCTGATCCCCATGTGCAGAGCGATTCCAAAACAGGTACAACTGCCATTCCCAGATCAGATAATGAGTACTCTACCCTGGGGGGGATTTCGGGATACATCCTCCTGACAACTACCCCGTCTTCCTCAAGTTCCCGAAGTTGTTTGGTGAGCATACGTGGAGAGACCATCGGCATACGTTCTATTAACTGGGTAAACCTTAATGTACCTGATCTCAATTGCCAGATTATCAGGCTTTTCCATTTGCCACCGATAACTGCAATTCCTGCTTCAAAAGGACAATGATATTTAAAGGGCTGTTTCATACATAATTTCCATACTATATATTTAAACACTAATATTTATAATATAATTACTACCAATAATATAGTATTAAGAGTACAAAGAAAAAGGAAATTCTAAAATTAAGGATCCCTCTTTTTGATTGGTATTCTTGAACAGTCCGTTGAACAAATTTATCTATGGTGATACCTTGCCAGTAATTTCAGTAGAGATGAAACCTGTAAGCCCGGTAGTAAAATCTGAGCTGATTACGAAACTCACGAAAATGACATCAGAAATAACACATATTCCTGAAGAATCCTTTATTGTATTCATAAAAGAATACCCTCCGGATGCAATAGGAATCGGAGGCGTTCCCTTATCTCATAACCTGATAAAGGAGGATTAAATGACATTTGTCCCTATAATTATTGGAAGCCCAAGAAAAAACGGAGATACGAAAACACTTGCAGAAGAATGTAAAAGAGGCCTTTCAAGCAGGAACGTCACCTCTCAATTTTTCGTACTAAATGAGATGAATTATTCCGGATGTCAGGCATGTTACGGGTGCAAAAAGGCTGATACAATAGAATGTGTCAGAAACGATGATATGCAACTTATATATGATGCTCTTGAAACTGCAGATGGATTAATTATTGCAACACCGATATACTTTGGTGGAGTGACAGGCCAGACAAAACTATGGCTCGACCGTCTGTTTCCCTATCTTTCGATGGAATTAGGATCCAATCTTCCAAAAAAGATCCCGGTTTCATGTATCTATACACAGAACCAGCCGGATGCTACCCTCTTCACCGGTGCAATGGACACTTTTGAGTATATGCTCCAACTTTTAGGTTTTAATATTATAAAGAGACTTATCGCACCAAATCTCGATTATGGAACGAAACAACCGGTATCAGAATATCCTGGCCTTATGCAACAGGCATATGAGATCGGTCTATTGTTGTCGTCTGAAAAAAACTGAAATGATCAAATCGAAAAATATTATGACAGAAATAATTATTGATTCCTCACGTTGTTCAGGATGTAAAATCTGTATAACTCTTTGTCCTTACTTTATCCTGGAGTTACAAAAAGAAGAAAAGGTTGTCAGAGTAAAGCCCGAATATGCCAGTTATTGTAGTAAATGCGGACATTGTGAAGCGGTATGTCCTGAAAATGCAATCATAATAAATTACGAAGGAGCAGGAACAGTAAATAATCTTACTTCTGAATCCCTGCCTACTGTCGGGCAGATGACCAAACTTATCAAGATGCGACGATCTGTAAGGCACTACAAAAATAAACCAATCCCTAAAGAGATTTTTGAAACTATATTTGATACCATCAGGTATGCACCCACCGGGATGAATGGCCAGTCTGTACAGTGGCTTGTATTCCAGAATCCGGATGATGTCCGAAACCTTGTCAGTAGTGTTGTTGAATGGGCACGAAAAGTAGTAAAAACCCAGACAGATCATCCACTTGCACCTATTCTCCCGATGATAATAAGTGCATGGGAAAATGGAGAAGACCATATATGTCATAATGCCCCTCATCTTGTGATAGCATATGGTAACAAAGATAATCCAGTAGCATTCATTGATGCAATAATCGCCTTTACTCACCTGGATCTTGTAGCTCCAGTCTTTGATCTTGGTACTTGCTGGGGAGGAATCGTCCAGATCGCACTTAATGAGTCACCTGAAATTTTAAAGACACTCGACCTTCCCCAGGATCACAAGATATTATATTCCATGATGATCGGTTATCCGAATATCAGGTTTAAAAAGATACCAAAAAGAAATGTTGCAAAAATTACTTGGAGATGATATTCTTGGCCCTTTTTAAATTAGAATAAATTCCATTATATTAACATCAGGATAGGATGGAGCATCGAAAGCAGAAAGACAGTATGACTTAGGGTATCATACAGCAAAAATGAAATATGAGATAGATATATTAGAACTTAGGCATACATACTCCCATTTACACAAATATTGGGATTAGTCTCCCATTTTCCATTTATCCCGGAAATTCGGGTGATCCCGGGTTTATACGGCCATATAACTATTTTCCTTTCTCACTTTTTTCTTGAAGGTTAACAAACAAGATATATGTCCCTCCTGATGGAATAGGTGGTTTTTCTAAGGTACCTTTTATTATTCGTTCATCAGGGTAACCGAGATTTTCACAAAGAGTTATGTCTGATTCCGGTACATGTTGCGAAAGCTCTTCACCAAGGTTTTTTATTGAAAATGACGGATCTGTAATAATTGCTATTTTTTTAATTTTTCTTAATAACCCGCAGCATTCCCTGATAACAACCTCATGATCCCTGCCATGTGCAGAAGAGATATACATACCATTAAGGGAGATCCCGGCCTTTGCAGCCCCATACTGAATGGATGAGATCCCGGAAATTACCTCTCCTCCGAGATACCCAAGCCCTGATACCATCGGATCGCCAGTAGAAAGCAGGACTGCATGGTCAGGGAGGTTTTTCAGTGCCTTATAATCATCAATGACCTTGACTTCGGATTTTTCCGGGATATACCTTCTTGCAAGATCAAGGGATCTCTCTGATCCAATGATAAGGGTTGCAGTTTTTATCGCCTGAATTGCCTCTTCGGTAAGCATACCCGGACCACATCCGACACCTACGACTATCATCCGGAATCTCCGATTATCCTGCCCCCGCGATTAACAATGACAACCCTGATGTTCGGATGTTCCTCCTTGTAGGATTGGAGAGAATATTCCATTACATTATTAAACCGCCTGTCTTCCATGAACTCCTCGACAGTTGAATATCCGGTTCCGTTAAGAAATGACGGGTTGATAAACTTCAGAACAAGTGCAGGGAGTCCACAGATAATCAGATCTCTGTTCGTGTGGGATACAATACCGGATAGCCGGGATCCGGCCAGAACTACCTCGTAATCAGGAAATAAAAGTCTTGAGTATCTCATACCAACCCTTCCTGTTGTCAATACAACTTTTTCTGCACCTGTTACTCGTTCACTTACTGTCTGTTCAAGATGATCATCCCATGGTTCAACAAACCCGGTAGTACCCAGGATGGATATACCTCCGGTTACTCCAACAATTCTGTTCAGGGTTTGTTCAGAGATCTTAACTCCTTGTGGGGCAGAAATGTGTAATTTAAATCCCCGAAGATCGGTCTCGGTCAGCCCTTCAAGCATAGCCATCCAGATCTCCTTCATAACTACAAAAGAGACTGCCGGGTCTCCCTTTTTGTATCTTGGGGTAGCCCTCTCCCATCTCCCGATTCCCTCACCAAACGTGAGAGAGATTCCTTTTACAACAGGTGTGGCGACTGCTTTAAATTCTATTCCTGCCGTTACATCACCAGGATAATCCCCTGAGTACTTTTTGCACAGGCCCATACCGTCAATGGCTACCACCGGAACTTCAACATTAATTCCAACGGGTGTAAGTACTGTGACCTTCCCAATTGTCTTATCTGTCCCCAGGGAGATGACTGCTGCTTTTGCTGCTGCTGATGCAGAAGTTCCGGTTGTAAAACCACGCCTTCTAACGAATCCGTCTGATGTAAGGACTGCCAGGCCATTATGGACCTGATTAAGACCGTTTTTATCCTGACAAAGTTCAATCCATTCTTCCGGATATTTAAACCCGCTTACCGGATCATACATGATATCAGAAGATTTTATTCTCCTCTGCAAATATTGTTATAATCTCATTCATTACTGCAACTGCAACCGGTGTTCCTCCACGCGTCCCTTCATTTGACACTGATGGAAGATCCAGTGTGCGGAGAACCTCTTTTGACTCGGCTGCATTCACAAATCCTACAGGAGTCCCGATTATCAGTGCCGGAGTTATTCCCTTCCTTACAAGATCACACAGAGTCAGGAGAGCTGACGGAGCATTTCCAATTACCACGATTGAGTTCTGAAGTCTCTCCCCCAGGGATCCAAGTGCCGCTGATGTCCTCGTACTTTCAGTTGGTTTACTATCAACATGAAGATCCAAGACACAGATAACCTCACTATGGTGCCCGCGTTTCTGAATTCCCATCTTTACCATCCTAATATCGGTATATATAGGAACCCCGGCATTCAGAGCAGAAAGTCCCGCTTCAACCGGATGATTATTAAACCTCATCAGATCGGCCATTGCAAAATCCCCTACTGCAATGGAGCATCGCTGACGTATACGATCCAGTGGTCCGTTGTCTCCAATTACACTTCGTGCCAACTCACGTGACCGGGCTGATATAGAATACCCTTCAGTAGTATCCGCACCGATATCAGTATACGTACTTTCTGTGATATCCTCTTGGGGTAAATATTCCTTTGACATCATCTGCTCTCCTAATTATTTTGGTCTCTTCTCCGCCAATAAAAAGAACGGTGTGCATATCTATCTCATCTTCGAGATCCATAACCTCATCAAGGCTTGTAACAATGATCTTCTCATCCGGCCTGTAACAGTTCTTTGCTATCCCGACGGGTGTATCCGCAGGCAGAAACTCTTTTGCTATAGTGATGGCCTCCTCAAACATACCGGACCTTGTCCTGCTTTTTGGATTATAAAGAACTATAGGTATCCCAACCTCACATAGTGCCCTGATCCTGGCTTTAATTATCTCCTGCGGAGTTAAAAGATCTGAAAGACTAATAACTGCAAAATCATTGGTAAGTGGTGCTCCAAGTTTTGCTGCCCCTGCACTTGCTGCTGTAATCCCTGGAATCACCTCAATCTTCAGGTCAGGGGCTATTTTTTCAGACATCTCAAGTATTAAACCTGCCATACCATATACTCCTGGATCTCCCCCGGAAACCATCACTACATTCCTGTTACCTGCAAGAGTGATTGCCTCCCTGGCTCTTTCTACCTCCTTTCCCATTCTGCTCCTTATCACAGTCTGATTTTTAAGAAGAGGCAATATCTGATCTATATAAAAGTCGTTGCCGATTACTACTTCAGCACCTGTAATAATTGACACAGCTGCATTAGTAAGCATATCCGGGGATCCCGGACCTATTCCGACCACATAAAGCGGTCCTTTTTTACCTGGCGATAGCGATGGTGATATCTCCATAAACTCGTTTCTCCATTATTAACTGGTGATAAGTGGATACTGCAAGGGCAGCGGGTTCAGCAACTCCCGGAATTCCAAATCTCTTTGCAGCTGATTCTGAATATGCCCCTGTTTCATCCAGATCATCAGGATTCAGGAATATAATATTTGAATTCATCTTCCTGACTGCATCAATCAGGCCGTTTTCATGGGCCTTGAGATCTACTGATGCATATATAGATACTTCATCAGCATTGATGCCTGCATCTCTAAAAGCAGTCTGAAATGCATCTATTATCTTTTCTGCCGGAGTCCCGAGTCTGCATCCGACACCGACAGAGTATTCACCTTCAGACACAAGGAATGAGACACCTTTACCTGCAATTACCATTCCAGGGCCAGGAATCCTGTAAACTCCTGCAGATCCGGTAAGAATAGCAGTGTTGGCCTTTCGTGTGGATCTGGTATTTATAACCATTAAATGTTCTTTCTCCGCGAGTACTTCAACAGCTTCCCTGCCTGTAGCCTCTGTGGCGGTGGTGATAACCGGAATAAGTCCACACTTTTCAGCAAGGAGGTAAGCAAGTTCATTTCCCCCATGATGTCCTCCGAGCACTGGAATAGCATACCTGAGGTCAGGACTGATGACAACGACAGCAGGATCTGTCCATTTATCTTTAATCAGAGGAGAAATTCCTCTTACCACAATTCCAACAGCCATTATGGCAATTATCGATTCGGCACTCTTAAAGAGGTCTGGAAAAATTCCTGACCTGTATATCACAAAAGAAGCATCTAAAGATGATGCAATCTCCTCTCCCTGTCTTTGAAAATATGGAAGTGCGGTAATTACTGTCCTGCTCATGAATAAAGTTCAGATCTGGTGTGACCTTTTATATTTTCTGCAAATACTTCTCCGATAAGCAATAGGGCTGATCTGTTAACTGATGCATCTGTAGCTTTTTTTGCGATATCCCTCACCGTTCCCCGGATAATTATCTGATCAGGCCAGGTTGCATGATAAATGACTACTGCTGGTGTATCCGGAGGAGATGATAATCGGGATGTGATCTCTTCAAGCCTGTCGCTACCTAAAAAGACAGCCATCGTCTCTTTGGTCTTTGAAAATTCAGGAATCATATCCTTCTCAAGGGTCTTTCCTGCAGGCCTTGTAATAATTACTGATTCTGACACACCCTTTAGTGTAAGTTGAGCTTTTAATGCTGCTGCTGCTCCAAATAAGGAAGACACTCCGGGTACTATCTCTACCTGAATACCTTCCAGCATGAGGAGATCTATCTGTTCAATAATAGCCCCGTATAACGAAGGATCACCTGAATGAAGTCTTACAACTGTTTTCCCATCATAAACTCCATTTACCATCAGAGGAATCATATCTTCAAGCGTCATTCCATTGCTGTCGTACTTCTCTGAGGCGCTGGAACTTGCAACAAGTTCAGGATTTACAAGTGATCCGGCATAGATTAACAGATCAGCCATATCCAGAAGCTTACGGCCTTTTACAGTAATTAATTCAGGGTCTCCCGGACCCGCCCCGATAAACCAGACCTTTTTCATTCCTCACGCTCCGCATAAAGCAGAGAAAAATAACTACTGCTATCCGGAAGTTCATCCTGCATAAATATTTTCATATCATTCATATACATCCGCTCCACCAGTGCAAACTTTGTGTACCCATCCTTCCGGAGTGTTTCAGCTATTTCCTTAGGTTTTTTTACTTTCATTCTTATCTGCGATCTGACTGGAGCTCCGTCAGTGACACTAAAACCACCGGTAATTGCCATATTTATCTCTGACATAATAGCTGTAACTGAGGAAATCCCGGGTACTGTCTTAATCTCTATCGCTGGATGCCTCTCTTTCATAATCGTGACAAGACGTGAGAAAGTTGAAAAGATGTTTGGATCACCGATAAGCCCGAAAATTACATCCTTCTCCGCTGCATACTCGGCAATTATATCCGCATTTTTTATGATATGACCTCGAATCAGTTCTTCATCATGACTCATTGGAAAGGAGAGTTCAATCGGGGAGCAATATTCATCCACTAGTTTTCTTGCCAGTCCTCCCGGAACAAAGACATTATCTGCTTCTTTTAAAAGCTTTACCGCCTTAAGTGTCAACAGTTCCGGATCTCCCGGGCCTAGGCCAAGACCGGTAAGCATCAGTCCATGCCCCCATGAATCAGATAAACCGGATCAATAGGTTTAAGCATTAACCCCCCTGCAATAGGTTTGCTTTTAGATACCTGGATATGAATAATCTCGTAAAACATATTGAATTCCTGAAGAAATCTTACTGCATTGTAAGCCGTATCAAGCATTACTGCTGCAATAACAACAGAACGAACCTTGAGTTTATATAATTCACCGACAATTTGCCATAAATTTTTGGAACCACCAACAAATGCAACATCAAGCTTCTTAAGATTTGAAAGGGTTTTTGCTGCATCCTCGTGATACATGGTTACATTTTTAATGTTTTCATTACTTATCCGTGTTTCAGTCCATCTGAAGGCTTCTCCTCTTATATCAATGGAATGGACCCAGGAGGCAATAGGAGCCATACTAAGGGTTACTTTCCCTGTACCACACCCGATATCTGCGAAGATATCCCCTGGTCTTACATCTAATTTTTGTATAGCAATAGCCAGGATCTCATCTTTAGTCGGTCCCCCTGTCGGGGGGGTTTTGAGGGACTCTTTTGGATTAAATTCTTCCTGCATTTATCTGCACTCATCCGGAGTTAAAGATCGATCTCTTCAATTTCATCCTTATTATTAAACAGGTTTAATATTTCAATTAATAATTATGCCTGTCACTGACTTATTCAGAAAACCTTAAACATCTTTTTGATCTCCTCTCTTAATTTTCCTCTTTAATCAAAGATGGAATGAGTTGATCTCTTGTATTTATTGGAATCACGGTGATAGTATTCCCGCTCTCATTACAGTATGCACTAACCCTGTCAAAAACCCTGTCTACCATCCCATTAGTCGTCAGAATCAGGGAATCAAGCCCACGCAATGCACGCAGAATGCATTTGTCGATTACACCATATGTGAAATCAAGGGTTAATTTTTCCTGCATTGCACGTTGTTTTGCACGGGTTCCCATTGCCCCGATAGAGAGATACTGCTGTGATTCTATGTACTTTACAATAGAGACATCGGTCTCCATATCCACATTACAGACAGTTATTATTCCGGTCCCGGTCTGGCTGCATGATTGATTCACAAGATTCTTGATAATCTCCAGCATATCCAGAACGCTCCTGGGTTTACGTTCTGGTTGCACAAACCCGTGTTTTTCAAGTTCCTGTGAGAGTTCGAGGAGTACTGGAACGGAAAGATGAGCCATGCGAACATTTTTAGGATTTTTAAATGCAATATCTGGTACGTCTTCCTGAAGTATCCTGCCATCCAGTAAAAGAATTACACGATCAGCCCATGGATATGCCAGCTCAACATCATGAGTGGAGATTATTATGGTTTTTCCTTCCTGATTAAGTTCATCAAGAAGCTCCATGAGATCTTCTGACCCTAAAGGATCAAGATCACTGGTTGGTTCATCAAATATCAGTACATCCGGGTCCATAGCAAGTATACCGGCAATTGCAACACGTTTCTTCTCTCCCCCTGAAAGGTGATGCGGTGGCCGTCGTTCAAATCCCTCAAGACCTACATGTCGAAGTGCAAGGGTAACTGCATTTTTGATGGCCTTTTCATCATACCCGAGATTTGCAGGGCCAAAAGCAACATCCTGATAAACAGTAGGGGCTATTATCTGGCGATCCGAGTTTTGCAAAACATAACCTACCCTTTTGCGAACCTGACGAAGTGACTTGGTATCATACAGGATAGGTTCTTTATCAAAAAGCATAATACCTGAACTTGGACGTATCATACCGTTGAACATCTGCAGAAGTGTTGACTTTCCTGCACCATTCGGACCTACAAGAGCGACCTTCTCCCCTCTCCGGATGTGAAAACTGATCCCTTTGATCGCCTCCCGATCTCCCGGGTATTTATATCTGATATCTCTTGCTTCTAGTATAATATTCATAAATCACCGTTATCCGAGTTTTATTAAGATCAACATTCCAATAAGCCCGACAAGGAACAATATTACGGGAATTAGAGACTGTATTTTTACAGGTTCAGCCAGGTCAAGCACTGGAAAAACCCCGTTATAACAACGACAGTCCATTGCACTTACAAGATCCTCTCCTGCATTCCAGCTTGTTATAAAGAGCATTCCGCATAGCATTGAAAAAGAACGGACTGCCTCCCCTGGCCGACTGTATCCAAGTCGCATCACCTGTGCCTGCCAGATTTCAACAGCCTGATCATAAAATATGAAGATGAACCTATACACTATCATCATCATGTCGATAAGTTCTATCGGTAATCCGATTCGTTTCATCCCGTTAAATAAATCAGTCAGAGGGGTAGTCAGAGCAATAAAGAATAGCGAGATAGAACATCCAAACACCCTGCAGAGTATCAGAAAACTTTCTCTTACCGCTCCCGTTGTAATTGTAAGATCTATCCACGGTACTGGATGAAACCACCATATCACATCTCCTCCTCCTAACATAAAGAGGAGAACCATGATGCTCAGGGAGACAAAAATTACCGGACCGAGTAACACTTTCCCGTAAAGAACCGGAGATAATCGTCCATGAATGAGTAGGACCAGGCTGAGGACGATACCAGAGATCAGAGGAACCACTGGTGAAGGAGAAATCAGACAAATAATTAGTGATCCAACTGCAAGAAAAAGTTTGGTTCCGGGATTGATATACCGGAACACACTCTGTTGTGCTATGTAATCCAGATTTGTTTCAATCATTGAGATCAGGATGCCGGCATGGATTTTCTCTGCCCCAGCCAGTACCCGAAGACGAGTCCCAGAATCAGCCCTCCGAATGAAGCCTGGAGTGCAAAGAGGGTTGACTCAATCTCACCTGATGGGGGCTCGTACTGAGGGATCAGGGGAGCAAATGAATCTACAGAAACCCCGGTCAGTTCTGCAATTTTATCAGATCCGATATCATCAGAACCGGTAAATTCATGAGTTCCTCCGGAACTTACCATAAGGAAAGCAGCCACAAATCCAAGTAGTACTATAATGGTTGTTATTTCCAGTTTATAGTTCTTTATCATACCTTCACCCCGGTCTCCGGAAGTGAATTCGAATTCTTCCGGGCTTTTGAAATCTGTTCTTCAGAGAAGACTTTTAATTTAATGACTAATTCAGGTTTGAGTGCAATCACGTACTTGAATACCAGTGCAAGTACACAGCCTTCTACAATTGCCAGCGGAATCTGTGTGATGGCAAATATGGCAAAGAATGCAGTAAACGAAGCTACAATACCACCAACCTCAGCCGGGTATGCAAGTGCAAGTTCCAGAGATGTCGTGATGTAGGTCACCAGATCGGCAACTACTGCAACGATGAATACGGTGATGTAAATGTTTACAGATGTGTCCTTAAGGAGCCTGTAAACTACGTAACCTGCAATCGGGCCCATAATTGCCATAGAGACCATATTGGCTCCCAGGGTTGATAATCCTCCATGTGCGAGAAAAAGCGCCTGGAATAGCAGGACAACTGCTCCGATGATCGATGTGATGAATACCCCAAAGCACATAGTTGATAGTCCGGTCCCGGTCGGATGAGAACAGCTGCCGGTTACCGACGGGAGCTTTAGTGCGGACAAAATAAAGATGAACGCTCCACAAACCCCGAGTAATGGCAGATATTCCCGATCCTTTTTGATCATTGATCTTAGTTGAATAATTCCCATGACAAGGAATGGTATGGCGATAATCCACCAGACCAGGCACCATTGCCAGGGTAAGAAACCTTCCATAATATGCATGAACAATAACTCCAAAGTCAATACCTGTAATTTACGAAAGAATGTTGATCTTAAAACTATTTAAGTTGTTCAAATTACTTTTAATGGTTGAGTAAATCCTGGTAATTATTTACAGGAGATTTAAAAAACTCTAAAGTTCACGCGAGCAGGATCCCAGATCTTTCATAGTCAATGAATATGAAAGAACCAGGAAGACCTGGCATCACTTCGTGAAAAACAACCAGGTAATAGATTATCCGGAGATCAATTACTGGTATACTGTTGAAATCCGCGTGAGTCGCACCCGTAAATTAAAATTAGTGTATCAATGCCTTTTGTTTTCTGAGGTTTTGCTTTAGCTCTTCTCGTGACCGGGTAATGAATTCATGGACAAGAAACCCGGGCTGTACAAAGTCGATGATCTCTGTACATGAACTATCAGAATATGGTCTGTGTTCGTCGATATTTGGAATATGCTGCATAAGGTCAATCATCTTCTCACCATATGACATCGCGGAGAAAGAAGGGGGCGGGCTGCAATTAAGATGTGTCTGCTGATATGCTCCTGAAGTACTGCAATGCATATGAATGGCCCCTATTCTTTCAATCGTTTCATCAGAGAGGCTTTCAAGTGCAGAGATTACTTTTTGTATCCCTTCATGCTCATTTATGACATTAAGCCCATTCATAAGATGACCTGTATCGAGAAGAAACATCCAATTCTCAAAGTTGAGAAGATCGGTAAAATACCGGATATCTTCTTCAGATCTGAAGGTGAGACCAGGCCACCAGAGATTTTCAAACGCCAGGGTAACCGGGGGTTCCCCATTCGGGTATTCAGAGCATACGGTGTTAACAAATGAGGCCGCCGTTGAGAGGATTTCCTTTGAATTATAATGAAAAGAATGGGTATATACATCTTCCAGTTCCACATGGGAGATATGTAATACCCCGTACGCAGCCTGCAAATTGGCAGCCTTTTCAATATTTTCCTGAAATGCCTGAAGAAGTTCCGGTTTTGTTTTGGCACCATAGTAATATGCTATCTCTGAGGGATCACAATTTGCCGGTATTGTTTGAGGAGCGTCCCATGTTCTGGTCCACCCAAACCATCCTGGAAGATGAACCGTTTTTACAAGACCGCCAGGGATATCAGGTGTGACCATGTCGCTTCCGATAAGGAGTTCAATACCATCGATCCCCTCTTGCCTGATAAAAGTCCTTATCTCTTCCCAGTCATTATTGAATCGCTCCAGATCCACTGGATATTCTGAAAAATTCATCAGTTCCTGCACTGTAAATCTTATGTTATCTGTTGTAGTTAATTAAGTTATTTTGTCTTAATATCATAAATAAAGATTTGAATTTCTCTCATATGAGAAATATGTTTTTATTAGAACCATGAGAGAAGATGATGGAGAAGCGGACAAAAGAGAAAAGGAAGTAAACAGAAAATCTGACCTCACACTTGAGACCGTAATCTTACCAATATATGGAATATTTATGACACTCTTTGTTCTTCTCGGACCTTGATCCGGAACGAAGACCCCCCCTATAACCCGGGTGGAACATACGGGGTATTACTGGATATTATTTCTTTGTAGATAATAGCCCTCGGAAAAACCCCGTTCGAAACACACTGCCAATCCAGGATCATGGTAATTCTGGGAATAGGTATCTTAATTCCTGGGACAATCGCCTGTTTTATCCCGGGATCCTATCCCTTCTCCTGGCATACTTCCTGCTAAATAATTTTCCGACCTTCGGACAGGTGGATCAAATTAATTAAGTTTAACCGGAAGAATTATATAATTGAGATATAATAACCGATTAATGACCGGAGAAGAGGAAAAACAATGACAGATAATGATAAGAAAAACACGTTATATGCAGACATCGGTGATGATAAAGAGTTCTGCGATCGCTATGGCGAACGGATAGGCATTGGCATGAGTGCTGTGATATATGCCAGTAAAGGAATCGCTGCGAAAGTATTCCGCGAAGGCCAGAGTAGAAGACAGGCATTCCAAGAGGCTTTTACAATGGCAGCGGTTGAAGACCTAATGATTCCGGCCCCAAAAGTTTTTGGTGTAGAAACCTTCGGTAACAGGAATGTTCTTCTTATGGATCATATTAAGGGAATATCCCTTCTGGATATGATGATACAAGATCCGAAAAAGACCGATGAGTGTATCGATATGGCGGTAAAGTTACAAGCCAAAATGCATCAGTCCATTTCAAGTGATTTTCGCCCGCTAAAAATGGTTCTAAAAGGAAATATTATCGCAAGCCCAAGTCTTTCTAAGGAAGAGAAGGAACGACTACTCATAATGCTATCGGAATTGCCTGAAGGCGATGCAATCTGCCATGGCGATTTCCACGGCGGGAACATCCTCTTTGATGGAAAGACATGTCTCATTATAGACTGGGCAG
>Ga0209340_1001575_pt1 | contig 15700 bp, 13 predicted proteins | sample EPASupsiteSAE323_FD_187266 | JGI IMG/M metagenome (GOLD analysis project Ga0209340, IMG submission 187266) | Bioremediated contaminated groundwater from EPA Superfund site, New Mexico - Sample SAE3-23 (SPAdes) (version 2) | ecosystem: Environmental > Aquatic > Deep subsurface > Groundwater >... | reverse complement strand
CTTCATGGGCCAGCCCTTCTTTGCCGGGTACAGCCAGAACACCAGTCCGGAGATTGGAGTGGGAAGCCTCATAGAGCACGATTACCTCTGCCAGGTACTTCTTGATTCCGACCAGACAATGAAGGCCGAGGCAGGAAACGCCTTCATCCTGGCCAATGGCTATGAGCTCCAGGTAGCGGGCGTTGATAAGGACAAGATATTCGTCCGGCTGCTCAAGGATGGAAAGCCAGTTGACAGCGGAACTGTGATCAGCTCAGGATCGACGTACGTCTACGAGGCGGACGTCGGAGATGTCAACGACCTTCCAATCATTGCGGTCCATGTCAACAACGTTTTCAGCGACGGGAAAACCGATGTGGCCATGCTGGACGGCATCTTCCAGATATCAGACAAGGTGCTGCCTGTGGACGAGGGCCGGGACTTTGGAGAGCTGAGCATTCTTGTATCCAATCCCACATTCATAGTCATGGCAAATCCCAATTACCTCTATTTAGGCCCCAATGGCGGTATCAGCATCTTGCCAGGAGTGAACCTCCGGATTGCAGATAACCAGACTCTGAGGTATTACCTGTACTCCCAAAGCTATGTGGTTCCAAACCCCGTACTTGAGAGCATAAACCTGCCCAAAAACCAGGCATCGGCCTCAAGCCCAGCGAACTTCTCAATGTTTGTCCAGGCTGGAGAGATCACAAGCGTCCGTGCCGATGTGCTCGATCCCGCAGGCAGGACTGTGTACATCAGGGACCTGACAAAGATGGGCATGGGCGCAGAGGATACCTGGATTTATGCATGGTCCTGGAATGCTACAGTTCTGAAACTGAGCGATGATGGAAGCCAGGTCCTGGACTCCGGTCAGTCCTTCAGCCCGGCTGTGCTCTACCAAAACAGGTCTGAACGTCCGGTCTCAGTTGATGTGAGCTTTGATCGCCAGGGAAGGATCACAAGCATCGCCGATAAGAACACAGTATACTACATCTCTCCATCAGAGTACTCGATGATTGCAAAGGGCAGCTACTCCCAGATGCTTGTCAACCAGACCGCCAGATCACAGTACATAAAGATAAAGCCAGGAGAGAGCAGCCTTAGGTTCTACAGCATAATTAACGACACCACCGGCCTCTCCAGCACCAACCACACGATCTTTGGGCCTATAGACGACTTAAAGCCGCGCATAAACCGGGCCGACGCTCCGTCAGGCAAGTATGAGCTGAGGGTGAGGATAGAGAATGTGATGAATGCTCTGAGGGTCTCCGGGCTTTACTTCAATGTGACAAAGCCCAGTCCCAGAGAGGTTTATTTGGGATCAGCCTCTGCACTGCCGGGCCAGGAGGTCTCTGTACCGCTTAGAGTTGCGACATCTGGCCAGGAGGTCAGCGTGAATATAAGCTACGATCCAGGGGTGATCGATGCCAGAGGTGCTAACGGGTCTTGTCCTGCACCCACCTATATAGATCACAAATCTGGCAGGATAAGAGTGGTCCTGCCTGCCAACTGCAGCTCAACCAACATCACCTTCCAGACGCTGAAGGCCAACTCCACTGCAGTGCTGGGGATTGAGGATGTCAGGGGACTGCGGCCAGACGAGCTGAAGAACGGGTCCATCTCAGTGCTGGCAGGCGATGCAAGCCAGATGCCTCAGGCCAGGGCAAGCGGGCCTGCCATTGTCGCAGTGCTAACGGCCATCGCCCTGGCGGCCCTGGCCAGGCGCAGAAGGTAACGTAGCCCTCCGGGCTTTCCTCAGGCTTTTTTCAGTAATCTTTTTACCATAGCCCTGCAAAAGCAGACTACGTCAACTACCCTACCCTAAAGGGTAGGGCTTGCGCCTCCGCAAAAAATCGGGACACAATAGGCAGGTTGACTGCTACCCTTGCGGCTATGTTTGTAGCCGCTATGTTGTCAGCCGGACCAGAGAAGCCACAGCAGATACAACGGAAATCATCTCTTGTAGGTCGATTGGACTTGGAGACACAATGGCAGATCGGGCATTCTTGAGAGGTATATGCAGGGTCTACAAAGATCAGAGGCACACCAGCTACAGCGGCCTTATAAGTCAAGAATTGCCTGAGCTGATCAAAGCTCCAGGAGTGGTGATCACGTCTCTGAGACTTCCTAACCGTGACCCTTCTTTTGATTCCCTTAAGATCTTCAAGGGAAATCAGACAGAGGGTGTCTTTAGCCTTCGTGATCAATCCTCTAGATATTCTGTGATTCACGTCTCTGGCAAATCTGGCCATTCTTCCAGAAAGCTTCTTGAGATGCCTCTTTGCACTCTTTGTTCCACATTGCTGGAGTCGGCCCTTCAGGACATCAGAACTCTTCCTGGTATTTCTTATTTGTTGGCTGGAATGGACTTCCCCATCACTGTCTACAGCGAGGTTCTTTACACCAAGATCGACGCCAAGAACCCCAACAGGATCATAGGGGGACTCTTCAGGAACCTCGACCACAACTCCGAGATAGAAGATGTTTTTAACGAGTATAAGATCGGCCTGGCCTCTTACCCGGTCCAGCCTGGCTTTCTGATAGACTCCGACTCGGACCGGGATAAGATGCCTGCCTTCAAGAGTGATCAGGGAAACGCGCTCAAGTCCTTTCCATGTGAGGATACGCGGATCGTAAACGATAGCATCATCGGGCCTAAACTTTGGCCTGATAGACTTGTCTCTCTTGTAGGCTTCAACCACTTTAGAAATTGCTCTGACAGTGAGCTGAGAGGAAAGGCCGTATCTCTCACGAATAGGATAATAGACCGTCTTGTGGAGTTCAACCTTGTTGGCCTTGTGCATAAAGAAAGCAGTTCCAGCAATATCATTACAGGCTTCATTGAAGCGGTGCATGGTATCCAGGAGCAGCTTATGTTGTTCGGGGCTAGGGTCAAGCCTGACCATCAAGGTCTGAAGCATTGTACTGAAGAAGGTGTTCAATTGATTTATAATTATCGATGTGTAGGGACGCCCCTCCTCCCCGGCCTAAAGACCGGGGTCTCCGGGGCTGAGGTGTAAGATGAAAAAGGCAGGATACATCCGTGCTGAAATAGGGAGATGGTTTCCCAACTAATGCAAGACGGATTATCCTGCTGCATCAAGGAGCTGGGCGTCTCTGGATTCAGGTTGAGGGAATGAATGAAGAATGTTTTCAGCTGGCGATTCCGGGTTCACAAAGGCCTGCTGGAATTTCATCCACAGTGCACCTGGTCTGGGTCCCTCTTTTTGAACTCGCATCCACAGCACTTGCATCTGAACCAGCAGGGAGCATCCACGGCCTTGGCGTCTCCACTGCAAACAGGGCAGACAGGTTCATCATCAGCCAGATCTTCCACCACCACTTCATCACGGCTCAGCAAACCTTAAATGTGGCGTCACGGAAGTCCCAGCCCGGGAAGAGCAGATGATCTTGACGAAACTCGCGCCCGAGGCTGCCAGGATGAAGACCAGGGTACGGGTTATATCATGATGGCAGGCTATGAGGGAGCGCCTGCATAGAGGAAACAGGATGAAAGCGAAATCGGGCAGCGGGCTCATGACGGCTCTCACTGCAAGATAGAGGTTAGGGTTGAAGCCTCCAGACCCCCTCTCCCACGAAAATGGTGCCAACAGGTATCTTTTCATCCTTAGGGCATGAGCCCATCCTGAACATTTAGCTCATGAGGGTTTGGGGGGAACACACCCGCGTTCAAGCTACAGCCGCCGCAAGAGGATGATAGCCTCAGATTCGCATATAATCGACGTCCTTAAAGTGCCATGTGATATGCTATCGATTCATCAAACAGCTATCATGCAGCGATTGCTTATTACCTGAAATGTTCCCCCCAGAGGGGGTCAGGGGGGCATCTGCCCAGATGTTGGAGTCGGATCTATGCATCCATAGCCTGGGATCTGCCTGCAAGTAGCACCACCCAGAAGCAGAGTCAATCCTGATAAATCTGCGACTTATGTATCTGCGGGCTTGTTTTAGCCTCGCTGTACTAGCTTGCAGGCAGACTTCATTTCATTTAGTCCATATCACTCAATATCGCTCAGAATAGATGCAGTTGATATACATGCTTGATAGCGATCTATCGCCGGGGGCATGCTTAACCATGGGCATAAGGACCTGCTGCCAGAACGCATCGGATGGTTCCTGATGAAGCATTAAAATAAGATCTGCCTGAAAAAATTGCATATCAGGGATTTGCGGAACGGTCAGACCCGCCATATCTCCTGAGGCATTTTGGTTAACCTCTGCGCGCCCTCATTTGTAGTCAGGAAGGTGTCTTCAATGCCCACAACGCCGATGCCTGGATAGATCATCTTGGGCTCAACAGCTATTGTCATATTTGCCTGTATGGGATGATCCAGCGGCGCCAGCACCGGGTACTCGTCCAGCTCCAGGCCCACGCCGTGGCCCACGAACCCGCATTTATTGCCGACCGGCCCGCCGAGGTGGTTCTGGTAGCCCAGGCGCTTTGCTATCGACTCTGAGAGGTTGAATATATCCCGCCCGGTCCTGCCAGGATGGAGCTCCCTGGCTATGGACTCCTCAATCTCCAGAGTGGCGAGGTAGGCATCTTCAAGCTCTGGAGATAATCTGCCAATTGAGAATATCCTGGTCGCATCTGCGATATATCCATTGTAAATGCCCACAGAATCCACGAAGATGGGCTCGTTCCTCTTTATCTTTCCAAACCCTGCTCCCTGGGGAAAGATCAGAGATGTGCCTCTGCCACCCGTGGGAGACGCAAGGAAGCTTGGAGCTGCAGCATCTGGACCAGACATGAGGTGGCCCAGAGGCACTATGCTGTTGAACCTTCTGAAGCGAAGCGATCCCTGGTGTCCCATAGACCTCATAACTGATTCAAGCCTGCAGGCCAGGTCGACCTCCTTCATGCCCTCCTCGATATATTCTGGCACAGAGGATATTCCGGCATCAAGCATCCTGGCCGCCTCCTTGATCAGGCCTATCTCAAACCTGGACTTCACAGAGCGTATATGCCTCACAGTCTCTGAAACATCCTCGAACCGGGCCTCTTTTAGGGCATCTGCCACCCTGGAATAGATGCTGTAGGGCAGGACGTCATACTCCAGGCCGATCACAGCGCCTGATGGTATCCCCAGGTCTGATTTAAGGTTCCTCAGGCCTTTGAGAGGCTTTACATCCAGTGGCGACTCCTGCTTTGCTCTCTCAAGGCTCCTCTTTACCATCAAGACAGGCTCGCCGTCCCTGGGAATGTAGAGCAGCCCGTCTTGAGCTGTGCCTGAGAAATAGCACATATCCACTGCCTGGAAGAGGATAGCCCCAGCCATGTCACCCATCTGGGCCTGCAACCTCTTTATCCTGTTATCTATCTCTGACTTAGGGTGTAGAACATACTCCATTATATTCGCCTCTGCCATCCCCCTCATTATCGAGGAAGGAAGGTATCTCCCCGGAAAGATGCCCACCGGATTGATCGATCTCTCGGCGGCCCAGATATACATTCTGATTGAGGATAACCTATTGGAATGAGATCCACACAGAGGCATGCCTGAAGCACGTCTCCATGAAATCCCGGTCCTGACGTAAATAGTCTATCGAGAAGAAGGGATTTAGGGCTCACGTGCGGCCTGTACCAGGTCTTTATCACCTTAAAGCCCCATCTTTGTTATGATCACAAATGGGTGGGCTGATTACACAAGGCGCAGTTCCCCAACATGCGCCTGCTAGATTGCTTCATCGCTGGTGAATTGGCCTGCCTTAAGATCTTCTATCTGGATGGAATCGATCTCCAATAAGAGAACCGGCTTTCCAGGACGCTATATAAGGGCTTGACTTACAGGACAGGGATCAGGACAAATATTTACTGTAACATATTATACTATGAATTCCCCTCGTGGCAGGCAGGATCATGACTGCAGACCTCACTCAATAAAATTGTGGATGAGTGAGCGCAAAAACCAAAAGAGTTAAATCCATTCAGAGCTAACTGTACAATGAGGAATCACAGACTCAGCAAACTCTTATTCAGGTGATTCCTCCCTCATTTATTATCACAACCCCAGCAAAGCCAGTGCTATCTCCAGCACGATTAGAACAACGATCAGGAATTCGAGCACGAGATTATACCGCTCAGTAGTGATATTCTCTATCATCTCATAGAGATCTTCAAGGGCTTCAAGCTTGGCCTTGACCTGCGATCGCCAGGTGCTTAGATGGAACTTCTTGCTTGCCAGGTCGTAGAGCTTGCCTGAATACCAATCCCCATAGAGCCTGAGCGCCGATTCTATAACTTCGAGCTCAATCACGCTCTGGCTCCGGATCTTTATTACATCCTTCATGAAAGGCGAGAGGCTGAGGTATCTGCCAATATCTCGAGGCTCGATATTTCTTTTGAGCAGGCCAATCTTCTCTGTGAGCCTCCTGTTCAGGATTCTGAAGTTGAGGAGCTGGATGTTGGCAAGCTCAAGCACAGCTATGCTCTCCATGAACTCGCCTGTGGCATCGACAAGGAATGCCCCGTCCCAGTCCACTATGGCTATGTCCTGGAGGCCGTACCTGATGTTGGTCGCCAGGGTATCATCTATCTCCTGAGAAGCGAGCTTGATTGGCTCATCCTTTAGCATTGCTGCGATATGCTCTCTGTGTTCATTGATGTAGGAATCGATTGTGCCCACATAATCCTTTATGCAGAAGAAGATATACTCCTCGAAGAACTGGCTTGGATTGAACTCCTTGGCCATGCTCTCGCACTCCTCAAAGAGGATCTTCTTGAGGTGAATGAGGCCGCTTATATCCCTCAAAGATAGCGAGGTCCGGGCCTCGATTATGAGATTGGCATCCTCAAAGATCTTGAAGTCGAAGGCGATCTTGCGTCCGTCCACCTCCCTGATGACATCCTCTCGCACAACCTTGAACCTCAGGAAAGTCTCCTCATAGGGAGGCGCAGAACGTACAGGCTTTACAATCTCATCCTTGGCCTCCTTAACTCCCTGGGATATGGCATAGATGAGGGTGTAAATGATGGTGCCATTGATCGAGGGAGGTGCAAGAGGGACTTCGAAGTTTTGCATGAATCAGCCTCTAATATTGCAGTTATCCACAGTATAGGACCAGATCCTATTAATACTGAATGAGAGAGATCTCGCTTGGAGTTCCATCTATCTTATGAACCGGCTTGCCTGTCGCAACAGTGACCGGGGCCTCTTTCTTTGGGAGCCACATCAGTGATGCATTGGCTCCAAATGTCTGATTCAGGTGATCATTGAACTGCTGAACAGCGAGATTGTATCGCTCAACATCATTGATCAGCTCTCCGAGCTTGAGGCCCTCCTTCACGCCATCTTGATAGGCCTGCTCTACAGGAGACAGGGCAATGCTTGGCAAAATAAGAGCCATAAGAGCAAGTATTATTACAGATGCTATAATCGATCTCATCTCGCACCGGTAGATCCCGGCGGATTTAAGGATTATGCTGGCTTGCCGGTATCTACTACAAATTGACAGGTTTGCCATGATATTTACCCCAGCGATATGCACAAAGGCTGAAACAGTGCTTTGGATGAGGCGGACAACAGGAAATGTCGATCTCTTAAGTTAAGCTTTCGTTTGGTCGCATATATGGACCCTTGGAGGAAGCGCCGGGAGACAAAACCTCAAATCCAGCCCCGTTGATCAGGAATATCGATCTCAGTGCACGATGTTTATCTTAGGCCTGGCAATCTCATCCTAGTGAGATGTCCAAATAATCGATTACTGTCAGTATTCATGGTTCTCATAGTTTTTTATCATTTACAGGCCTTTATAAGTTATCCAGCCTATGTGCTGTTGAGGTCGATGCGATCTAAAACAGACCAGCTTGCAGCTACAGGATTACATGCCTTATGGCTGGATGCCCGATGATCGCATGTCTGAAGGCCACCTGCCTGAAGAGAAGGCTCAGTGCAGGCACCTGACAGGCATTGCAGCATCGAGGCGGAGGTTAACCATCAGATCTATGCCACAAAATTGGGGGGGGTAGAATAAAATCTGATTATAAGTCCGATTATTGGAAGAATTTCTGGTCAGGCAAGAGAGATGCTGGACACAGGAGCCATTCAGAGAGCTTTCTCTACAACGAGGCCTGCGAGAGGCTGTTTCACCTGGATGGAGGAGATTCCATCCTGGATGTCGGCTGCGGAACCTGCGATATGCTGGCTTATTATGCAAAGCATTACAGCACTGTGGTTGGGGCAGACTTCGCACCCTCTATGCTGGAGGTCGCCAGACAAAGGCTCGACGAGTTTCACATAGCTCATGTGGAACTGATAGAGGCAGATGATGAATCTATATGGAATAAGCTGGCATCGGGATCTACGTTCGATAGGATCACGGCCGGAGGGATCGTCCAAAACCTCACCCTTGACAGGATTGGCTCATTCATAGAGAATGCAAAAGCAAGGCTGAACGACGGCGGAAAGATAGTGCTATTCGATATAATGGAGCCTAGAAACCTTGCATTATGGGAGGCAGGCTTATGGAAGGATGATGAGGTCCCCTGGGTCCAGGTATCGAGGAACCTACTGATGTCATATCTCATCAGGAGGTTGAACACGCTTAAAGGTCTGCCTGAGAGGAAGGTGATGGGGCATGCATATACGCCTCAGCAGATGAGCGCTTTAGCGAAAAGGTACCGCCTATCAGTGGTATACGCCAATGCGATGCACTATGAATACCGCTACCATGCCATACTGACAAGAAATGCAGATGATAGGACCTGAGGTCAGTTGAAGCGTTTGGTGGAGGTCCCCCAATTCACTGAGAATATTGATGATGTGCATTCTGCGCCCCGATTTCAGCAACAAGATCGATCAGGGCCAAAGCGATCTCATCCAGCGGCGGGACACAGCCACATCGTCTATATTTATGGCAGCCCCAGGCATGCTCGGGACCTCAGGACCCTTCAGTATGATCACCTTCGCGACCGCCCTCTTTACGGCCAGGGGTCCCTATGGCCCCATCCTTGCACAGGCCTGAGAGGAACACAGCAATGGCCCTATCCCTGTTAGATTATGGCCTGAGTCATTGAGTCATGAAGAGGACATCAGGGGCCTTGATAAGGCCTTGAGGGCTCTTCTTGAAATCCTAAAATAGTGCCTCAGCACCTTGGCAGCCTCCTTCAGCTCTTTGGCCACCTGACCCAGCTCCCGGCAACTCTGGCCCGAGCCTCAGGCCTGGCATACTGCTCACATCTCTGGCTATCAAGGATCTTCAACCGCCGTCTGGTATAGTCGGCATTTCGGATTACATTCTAAAATATTATAGCAATACTTCTCTGACTTAAGTCGAGTAGAATGGAGCTTTAATCAGTAAAATCACTGGGAAATCGATCTTATTGAAATTAAATCAATCCTATCAGATTATCGCGAAAATAGAACGCAATTATAGATTTATCCGACCTGACGAACAATCATTACGGCCCAACCCAACATATTACAGAAATCATCTATGGTTCGTTCGCTTACACTTTTTTATATCGTTCGAAAGAAGAGACGATCTGTGAGACGGCTACTACTCAAGCGGTAAAGCTGATCTCATGGAGGAATTACATCATGAAATATGCTAAATGCTTAGTGGCACTTATGGCGTTATGTATTTTCATAATACCAGCCTTTTCAATGCCAGACAATGGAGATTATGCCAAAGAGGGAAACCACCAGATAAGCGATGACCATCAGGCTAGTGATGATCACAGGCAATTCATTAGATCAATAGGACAAGATGACCAACAGCCCTGCATGTGCCCCTGCGGTCAGGAAGGCCATAAGTTCATCAAGTCCATGATGAGCGAGGAAGGACAGGGGCCCAAGTTCCTGGCGACCGGCATGGGCGATAACGGCTGTGGCCAGATGGCCCACAAGTTCATCAAGTCCATGATGGGCAAGAAGGATATGGGTCCGGAGGGCCACAAGCACATTAAGTCCATGATGGGCGACAAAATGGGCCACGGCAATACAGAAGTTAAAACTGTCATAATCAACGTGAATGTTTGAAAAGTGCGAAGCACGAGATATTAGTATAATGGCAACCTATAATGGAAATGAGAATGATGATCAGACCATTTTTCTGATCATTTGATTTTTGATGATGGTTTTAATGTCAGTTAGATATCATGCAAAATAGGAAGCCGAAAAGTTCGAAGGAAATCAATATGAAAAGCAGATATTGTTTGGCGGCTGTAATAGTGCTGATGATAAGCGGCATAGCCCTGGCTGCGTCCTCCCAGGAGCAGGTTGCTTTGACGATCTATATTCACGAGGGAGATCTAAACGGGACAATGCTTTCAGGCGTCCAGATCACCGGACAGGACGCTGAAGGCAGCAGCTTTGAGGGAATAACAGACTCCAATGGTGCTGCTGTAATCAAAGGACAGCCTGGCACCTGGAAGTTCGCATTTGCCAAGAAGGGATACGATGCTCTGAGTCTGGAATACGATGTCACTCAGACTGATGAAGCAGCGGCTTATCTCCAGAAAGCTGATCTATCCCAAGGAAAGGTTGCTCTGATGATCTATGTCCATGAGGGGGATCTAAATGGGACAATGCTTTCAGGCGTCCAGATCACTGGACAGGACGCTGAAGGCAACAGCTTTGAGGGAATAACAGACTCCAATGGTGCTGCTGTAATCAAAGGACAGCCTGGCACCTGGAAGTTCGCATTTGCCAAGAAAGGATACGATGCTCTGAGTTTGGAATACGATGTCACTCAGACTGATGAAGCAGCGGCCTATCTCCAGAGGACCAATAATCAACAATCTGTATCACAGCCTGCTTCACAGCCTGCTTCACAGCTGGAGCGCTAGCCGCATAGCAAGAAGAAATCAGCACTGATGCAGATCTAAGGAGGTTCTAAAGCCTTCCGGCCTGCGATAACATAAAGGAGCCGGGCAAGATCACCGTATCCTGGCTCCTATATCATCGCCTGGCATGAAGATATATGCTGTGTCATATGATCCATAGTAGGACGCATAGCACAACGAATGCATGCATAATTAGCAATTGGTTTATATCTTAAAAAATATAGGTGAAATGATGAAGAGATTGCATATAGCCTTGATATTGCTGGCCGGATCGATCTTTATTCTAGGGCTGGCCGGAGCTGCAGATAACGCCTTTGGAGCTAAAAACCTGCCACAGGATAACAATAGGGAGAAGCCAGATGGATATATATGCCAGCCATCTTACTCCGGGGACTGTGCAAATCGCCCGTCTGGGACCTACTGCATGGTTTACTCAGATGGCTATATCTGGGCGATACCAGATGCTCCTGCTAGAGGGGTATGGGATAAGGCTGGATCCTGGAACGGCCAAAGAGTGGAAGTAATTCATGGAAAGAAGGCAGACTATTATCATGTCCTAAGGACCTCGCTGGTGTCTATGGTCGAGCCGTCTGCAAAAGAGAATTATAAGAGCCCCGTATCGAATCATAACGCCACCCAGGACCAGGTTGCTTTGACAGTCTATGTTCACGAGGGAGACTTTAACGGGACCATGCTTCCCGGCGTCGAGATCACAGGACAGGACGCAGAAGGTAACAGCTTTGAAGAGGTAACTGACTCAAATGGAGCCGCTGTAATCGAAGGTCAGACTGGCACCTGGCAGCTCTCATTTGCCAAGGAAGGCTACGAGCCACTGGATTTGAATTATGATGTCACTCAGACGGATGAAGCCGCAGCTTACCTCCAGAGAGACAACCTGACCCAAAGTCAAGAGCAGGTTGCTCTGATGGTCTATGTCCACGAGGGGGATCTAAACGGCACAATGCTATCAGGCGTCCAGATCACTGGGCAGGATGCAGAAGGTAACAGCTTTGAAGAGGTAACAGACATCAATGGATCCGCCGTAATCGAAGGACAGCCTGGTGCTTGGCAGTTCTCATTTGCCAAGGAAGGCTATGAGACGCTTGACTTGAATTATGATGTCACTCAGACTGATGAAGCTGCAGCTTATCTGCAGAGAGCCGATACACAATCATCCGCACCGCAATCTGTTCCAGAAGCATCAATCGCTGCAGAATAGCCGTGATGGATCGGCACGTATACAGTCTAATGGATGGTATATAGGGCATTTTGACCCATGACGGCACAAGGGAGCCAGAGAAGGCAGTTAGTTCTGGCTCCTGCACCACTGCTTTGCAGTGGCAATATACAAAACCACCTATCGCGTTATGTCCTATCATATTATAATATCAGGTCAATATTGCATTCTATTATATTGCATCATTCCGCATTCTTCTTATCCCATCAGCCCCAAGTCGATGAAGAGGCTATCAAAAGCCCGCTTGAAAGATCATCTCTCGAACGACCAGTAAGATAGCTACGGCCCTTTTGCAGCGATGCCATCTTTGCTGTCTTCCACGAAGTATTATATTATCTCAGTCATCAGGGATTACCTGTGATGACAAGGCAGGAATATCCAGCATTCATAGCATTAAAATGTCGTTTGTTATCCTGGAAATCTCTGTAGGGAAGCAAGAAGATCACTAGCCAAAGTGCTTAAATCATGGAGAATCTAGGGTGCATATGATATATCGTATCCTAAATATTACTACAGATATCCTTATATAGAATAAAACTACTTAGTAAAAATAGTTAGAAATAGGGAGTGCACATATGTATAGATACGCAGCGCCGATAGTCCTGGCCACTCTGCTTCTTTCAAGCATAGCTGCCGCAGAGTGGTCGGATGACATCAGGCTGACCATAGATCCATCACAATCACACCTGCCAAGCATAGCAGCGGATTCAAAGAACGATCTTCATGTTGTATGGATCGATGGAAGAGGGCCTGGGGTTTATTATAAAAAGATTGATAGCTCTGGAAAAACTCTGGTACAAGACAAGAAGCTTATTGACTTGAACCACTTCACGGGGGAATCCTCAGCTGAACTATTCACATATGACAGGCCTCACCTCTGTGTAGATTCGATGGACAACATCAATATTGTATTTGATAATTATAACAGGGGCTGCAATCCAAGTCTTCCCCCGATAGAGAGGACCAAAGATATAACTTATGTTAAACTGGACTTGGATGGCAAATCAATAATCAGCAGCAAGATCATAAAGACTGGTGCCGGGGTTCGCTCGACGGATATCGGGAGCGATTCGGAGGGAGAGATCTACATAGTATGGGAAGGCTACTCTGATATACATAATTCAACATCCAGCAAAGATTATTATACTAAACTGAACCAAGAGGGAGATGTTTTAAAGGATTCAGACGAGCTGGCCGCAAACGTGCAGCAGGCATCCAACCTTCAGGAGTTCCCAAGAGTGGCCATAGATCATCTGGATAATGTCCACATAATTTGGGGAAATGGCGCTGCAGTCGGCAGCATTGTCTTGGATAAAAATGATTCCAGGATCAAGGATCAAACGCTTGGGATAAGCGGGCTGTATTCAGATATCATCGCCGATTCAAAGGATGTTCATGCAATCATCGCCGATGGATTGACAGGTTCAACCCAAGGGCTGGAATATATAAAGTTCGATAGCAGCGGCAATATACTGGAGAACGGAAGTCAGGTACTCGCTGCCGCAAACGGCGGAGAGATGCACCCCCAGATAGATGTCGGGCCGACAGATAACGTACATGTAGCCTGGTTCCAGAGCGATCTGTGCATCTACTATATGCTCCTGAACAACAAGGGCGCAAAGCTGATACCCGAGACGAAGATCACATTCAATGAATCAAAGGCTAGCTATCCAGATCTGGCAGTGGACTCTCATAATTGCGTTCATATCGTATGGGAAGACTCCAGGGATGGAAATTCAGAGATATACTACAAATATTCCTGTCCGGTCATACCTGAACCTGCACCTGCACAAAGCGCTCTGGATTCTGGCAATAATAGAACCGCACCAATGGCCGCAAATGAAACAAAGCCATCAGCCAGCAATGAAACTGCGCATTTAGCCAATAATGTAACTGCGCTGCCGGTCAGCAAAGAAGCTGCGCCATCGACCAGCACCAGCAATGATACCACTATGGAGGCCAGCATCGCGGCTCCGCTGGAGGCCAGCAATGTAGCTGCGCCATCAGCCGGCAATATAACCGCTGCACCTGCCATTAATGAAGCTGTGCAGCCAGCCATCAATGAACCTGCGCCGTCTGCCGGCATCACAGCCGCACCTGAGGTCTCAAAGGAGGTCAATCAGGAACAGCTCGCAGGTACCCTGCACGACAGTCAGACAGCCACCCAAAAAGCAGATGGAGGGGACAAGAAAAACATTGCCAATGGCGGGGCGGCATTTGCTGTGCCATCAAGCATGAACAAGGGATCTCCTTCAGTCACCAGGGTCGCACTGCCAGTGGCAAACAAGCTGAGAGCCTGGATAGATACCCATAATGATGTTGATAAAGCTGCTGAAGATAAAGGTACGAGGGATCAAGTGGCGGATACTGCCAGACCAGCATCCTTGGCCAATGATACCATAGAGCCTGATAAGAGCAGCAGCTCGATACAAATGGGAAAGAGCAATACAAATGCTATAGGGGTTATTGGGAAGCCATCGAGCGTATTTGGCCGGCAGGCTGTGGCCGCAAACAACATCGAGATAAAGAAGAACCAGGATGCTGGCGGGTGTACTCCATGCCAGAACAACTGCCGGGATGCCTGCACCAAGGTTGATTTGGATATGATTAAAATTAGGGATAGAAGCTCTTCGGCCTGGGGCAGCTCTGATGCGACCAGCAGTGTGAGGATCATCACAAATCAGGAGTAGCGCCGCATATAATCAGGACAGCAATAATCAGCAGAGCTGTATAAGCGGCTAATCATAAAAACGAGGCGCTGGGGTGGCAGGACGATCCCAGCCCCTTCTGCACTTTTTGAGCATCAGCGATTTGGATATGTAGTCTATCAGTGGGACAAAACTGATGGCGGAGAAGAGAGCCAGCATGGTAAAGCGATTGTCTCTCAGATGGACATCCGAGCCATGATGGAAGAATACGCAAAATCCAGTCCCATTCCGATAAACGAGCCCATCTTTGCAGAGTTCCATAAGGGCAAAGGGGTCTATAGTGGACAGTTCTTGATTTCCTCATCTCCAGATCACATCGACTCTAATCCATTAGTTGATTTCATAGGCACCGGAAAGCTGAAGCCAAAAGAGCATTGATTCCCCAGCTTCGAGCATCTGCTCTTTGATATGGCTCGGCACCTGTCTGCTGCAACGCCTCTAGTAGCATCACCTGATTCAGGAACCAGGTCAAAAGCTCTTATCTACTCATTCTTCAGCTACAGCGCCGGTTTATGGCCCTTCTCCAGCTGCTGAATCTGTTCTTCGCTTTTGGCTGCCAATTCCTTGAACTGATTGATAGTATCCCGCATTTTGGGCAGGGCTTCCTGCTTATAGGTGCTGATGGAATCCAACGCTTCCATGACATCGGCAAAGGCAGTTTTCAGCGTCTCGACAGAGATATTGGCATCCATTGATTGTTTCTGGATTTCCACCCCTTGTTCCTTCAGCATTTGCGAGTTGCTGCTGATGATGTTATTCGTGGTCTCATTGAGCACTAGAATCTTCTTCAGGACAATCTTCTGGTTATAGAGAGCGCCGGCAACCATCACTGAGATCCGCAAAGCGGAGATAGTCACATTTTTGGCCCTCCCTACCCCGCGCATCAGTTCCTTATTATTTCTGATCACAACCTCTGTCGCCATTACGCCCTGCTGATTGACGATGATCATCTGCTGCATATCCATA
>Ga0209340_1001573_pt1 | contig 15704 bp, 20 predicted proteins | sample EPASupsiteSAE323_FD_187266 | JGI IMG/M metagenome (GOLD analysis project Ga0209340, IMG submission 187266) | Bioremediated contaminated groundwater from EPA Superfund site, New Mexico - Sample SAE3-23 (SPAdes) (version 2) | ecosystem: Environmental > Aquatic > Deep subsurface > Groundwater >... | reverse complement strand
TATACGACGGGGCTATTGCAAAACTAGCCACTGTTTTGTGGGAATATTTTTTTGCAGACAATACTATAAAACCCGGTGGCTTGGCCTGCCTGCGCCCCACCCGAGGGCAACTCGCGCCCACACAAGCACCACCACAAGCGAGTCCGCAAGCCACGACAGCGCGTGCGCAGGGTCGAACGCACCTGCGCCGAACGCAGCCTCTGCCCATATCGTAAGCAGCACGCGGAATATGTTGAACGCAAACAAGAAAGGGACGTAGAACAGGAGCGCTTGCGCAATTTCTTTCCACTTCATCTCCGAAGCAATTAGCGCGGAGGCAAGCAGGCCGGCAATCACCAGGCCGGTGCACTCCACGACCATCATATACTTGGCAGCAGCAGTTGTAACCACTATGCCGTCAACTGTTGCGGGTATGCCGATGGATGAAAGAAGGGGGACAAGCGAAAGCGCCACAAGCCGCTTGAGCGGGTAAAACAGCGCAGGAAGAAGCCAGTCCATTGCGTGGATTGCAGTGTAGAGCAAAAAGAACGCAAAGAGAAACCGGAGTATGAACGTCTTTTCGTCAGTCGGCGTTTTTTCGTTTCGCACACAAGCCCCCCGACTTTCCTACCAAGGAACTTTCTTGAGCCCGATTTTGAACGCTATCCAGTTGAAGAACACGTGCGCGCCGTAGCTTAGCGCGAGCAAGAACACGAAGCCCTCCGCTCCGATGAGGAACGCAATCTGCGGAGCAGGGAAGCTTGCAAAGAAAAGGCTGAGTATTACGAATCCCAGCTGGTCGAACACCGGGAACTGTCCTCCGCTTCCGACGTTGAGCCTGCGCTTGATGAAGCTTCCAAGCAGGTCTCCTGCGTGCGCGCCTATTGAGAGGAAAAGCGAAACCCACACCCACAGGTCGAACGAGAATCCCAGGGGTATGAAGCCCAGCCAGCCCATTATCATTCCTGCAAGCCAGCCCATGGCGATGCCGCCGAACAGGCCCTCCCAGGTCTTGCCGTCGCCGAGCACGCGCCTTCCGTCAACGAAGTTCTTGCCGTTGTCCATTGGCGTGGTCTTTATTTTTCCCGCGGCCTTCTCGCCCGAAGGGTTGAGCCACACAGGCGCGGCGTTTGCAAAATAGGCCGGTATTATGAGCAGCACCAGTGAAAAAATCCACTGCAAAGTGATTTCCATTTTCAGTATCCTACCTTTTTCCCAGCATATTTAACGGCATAACTACTAAAACCTTCTACCTCAGCCGGTCACAGTGGTTCTTGATGCTTAACGGATGGAAGATTGTCGCGCGCACGGATTTACGCACCAGCCTGGGCCGCCAGTCAACGGGTGAGACCTTCGAGGTGCTCTACCACGACGGCCTCAACGACGCCTACGACGTCCATTCCGTTCTTTACTCCCCGTCATCTGCGTCCCCTGCTTTTTTGGTCCTTCACTGCGACGGGCTCTACGAAATCGACGCGTCGGCTTTCCGCATAACCCCCCCACCCTCGCCGTTGGAGGTTGCGATGCGGCAGCAGAAGGTGTCCGACCGGACGCGCGTGGCGGAGTTCTTTTCCAAGGCGTCCGAGGCCCTTCACGCGCTTCCAAAGAAGGATACCGTGCAGGCGGTCCTTGATTACGCGCAGGAAAACACCGAGCACGAGCGCGCGTTCAACCACCCCGCGATTTCTTTTCTTGACCTGGGCTGCGGCAACGGCAGGCGCGTGCTCTACGAAGCGTCCAGGACGCAGGGCGAGTGCGTCGGCGTTGACTTCCACCCGCCAATTTTCAACGACTGCGCCAACGCGTCGTTTTACCGCTGTGAAGCCTCCGAGTTTTTGCGCACGCACAAGCAGCGCCAAGTGGAGTTCGCACGAATAAACGCAGACTTCTTCCTCGGCAAGCTCTCCGACCCGGAACGCACGTTTTTGCTTGAAAAAATCTATTCCGCGCTTCCCGAAGGCGGGGAGTTCTCGTTCTGCGAGACCGTTGCTGTTGCAAAGAAAATCGTCTCAACTCTGAAGATGTTTCCCGGGGTGAGCGTCCGCGCACTCGATTACTGGCAGTCAACAGAGCTGATGGCGCTTTCAAGCCAAGGCCGGCGCGAGGTAGAAAAGTTCGTGCGCACGCACCCGGAATACCTGCAGAAACCCGCGGCCGACGCTGAAAAACCAACGTCCCGCAGCGTTCCAGCAAGCATGCCCATCATGGTCGTTGCGAAAAAAGCGGACCCGTCGGCGATTCAGCAGCCCGCGGCAAACCAGTTTTCCGCAGATGCAGGCGACGCCCTTCTTCCGGGGTTGCAGCCCGCAGCCCAGGAAGGGACAAGCGGCACGGTTTAAAATCCGGCGCGGCTAAAAGCCTTTACTTCTTCTAATCATTGTCTTTCCGCGCTCACTGGGGGGAATGTTGCTATGGAAACTTTCAACGAACAGGAAACGCAAATACTGCTCAACTTCTGCTCGAACACCGACAAGCCGGTTTTCGTGCTCAAGAACCTGCCCGAGGCAATCAAGGGCGCGCTCTTTTCGCGCTACTCACGCTCGACCAAGTCGCTTCGCAGGCTCCTTCTTGACGAGTTCCTCTCGTCAAAGGAATCCGGCCTGATGGAGCTTGTTGGCCAGGGCACGGGGCCCGACTTGGCAGCAGCCACCCTCAAGGCCGAGGAGTTCTACAACCGCGTACTCGACGGATTCGGCGACGACTCCGTGGGCGAACTTGGCGGCGCGCACGTGGCAATCGAGGACGTCTCAATAGTTTCAACAAAGACCATCGAGGATGCGCGCGTGGGCGGCTCGCCGCTTGAGAAGTCAACGCGCTACGTCTATTTCGACCAGAAGCGCGACGGCTTGTGGCTCTACTATCGCGAGCCGAAGATAATGTCCTCGCAGTTTGCAGGCGAGTACACGAAATCGATGGACTCGCTCTTTGAGACTTACGCGCGCCTAGTTCCCGTTCTCACGAAATATGTGGAGGAGCAGTGGCCGATTGACGATTTTGAGTTTCAGCCCGACAGGACTTCCGCACCAGTAAACTTCCGCGCGCTGTCCGATGAAAAAATCATCAAGCGCGCAAAAATCGCCTACACCGGCGCACTACGCGCAAAAGTATGCGACGCTTTACGCTACCTTCTTCCCGCAAGCACCCTGACCAACATGGGGTTCTACGGCAACGGCAGGTTTTGGCAGAACATGATTACTCGGCTCTATTCGCACCCGCTTGCGGAGTCGCAGGGGCTTGGCGCCTCGATGCACCGGGAGCTTGGCACCGCAATCAAGCCGTTCGTGCGAAGGGCAAAAAAAGACGATTATTTGGCAGCAAGAAGCGAGCGGATGGCAGCTGCAACAGCCGGAATTGGCGCAGCAGAAAACACCAACCGCGTTGAGCTTGTTGGCTACGACGCGGACGCAGTTGACCGCACTGTCGCAGCCTGCCTCTACCAGTATTGCGACGCTCCAATGTCTGCGCTCCTGCAAAAAGCGCAGGCGATGTCCGAAGCGCAGAAGTCAAGCATAATCGAAGCGTACGCGGGCGGACGCAAGACGCGGCGCGACAAGCCCGGCCGCGCCTTCGAGCAGGCCTACTACGATTTCGACGTGTGCGCGGACTACGGCGCATACCGCGACGTCCACCGCCACCGCATTCTCACGCAGGAGCGCCAGCTTCTGGGCTGCAGGCACGGCTTCGAGACTCCAGAAGAGCTCGTGCAAGCTGGGCTTGAGAAGGATTATTCAGACGCGATGAAGTCCGCGGCGGTTCTTTACGAAAAAGTCGCAAGGCAGATGCCTTTCGAGGCGCAGTATTGCGTACCCCTCGGCTACCGCATCCGCTGGCGCATGAAGATGAACCTGCGCGAGGCCTACCACTTCTGCGAGATTCGCAGCGGCATGCAGGGCCACACTTCCTACCGCCGCGTTGCGCAGGACGTGTACTCGCACATCAACCGCGTGCACCCGCAGCTTGCAAAGAACATGTCCTTTATGGACATGAAGGAATACCCACTGGGCAGGATTGACGCCGAGATGGGAAAGGAGAACAAGCGCGCGGCAATGGAAAAGAAGGCGTAGGCAGCCGTTTGCTTTTTTTTATTTCGTAGCCTTCAGCATGTCGCTTTTGGAGATTATTCCCGCGACCTCGTGCCCGCGCATCACAAGTACTGCCGGCGCGTACTTGAGGAGGCCCACAACTGCGCTTGCCGGGGTCTTTGTTGAAACGCAGGGGAACGGCTCGTCCATCGTGTCGCCTACAAGCTTCGTTGCGACCTTTGCGTAGTCGTTGTTTGAGAGGAGCTCAAGCATCCAGCGTTCGGTTATGCTTCCTATTGCCTTGCCGTTTTCCATCACGGGCATCTGGGAGATGTCATTCTTTCGCAGTATGGCAACAGCCGCGCCCACCTTTTCAGACGGCCTGACCGAGTACACCCGCGGGGTCATCAGGTCTCCGGCAACGGCCCCGCTTGAGGCTTCAAGCGAGTCAAGCGCCGAGAACACCTTTGTTGCAAGCGAGTACGCCGGGTCGAGCTTTTGCGTCTCAAGCTTTGCGATGAACGACTGGCTGGTGCGGCTGGCCTTCGCAAGCTGGGCCTGCGTGATGCCAAGCCTGCGCCTTCTTGCCTGTACTGTAGATATTTGGGGAAGCAAAACGAACGTACCCGCAACTGTCACGTTGGGCGGCGATTAAATACTTTTCAACCACCTATGTTGCTTAGTGATTCCAAACCAAATGACCCGCAGGATACTGATTACCTCCGCGCTCCCGTACGCAAACGGCGACATACACTTCGGCCACATAATGAGCACCTACCTCCCGGCAGACGTGTACTCGCGCTACTGCAAGCTCGCAGGCTACGACTCGCTCTACATCTGCGCCTCCGACGAGCACGGCACTCCAATCGAGCTAGCTGCCCAGAAGGCCGGAAAGGACCCGGCGGCTTTTGTCAACGAGTTCCACGACCGCCAGGAAAAGGACTTCGCCGCGCTTGGCATCAAGTTTGACGAGTACTACCACACCAACTCGCCTGAGAACGTCAAGGTGGCTCAGGAGTTCTTTGCACAGCACAAGGACAAGGGCGCAATCTATGAAAAGGAAGTCGAGCTTACTTTCTGCGAAAAGGACGGCCGCTTTTTGCCCGACCGCTTCCTGCGCGGCACCTGCCCCTTCTGCAGTGCACAAGACCAGTACGGCGACTCGTGCGAGAAGTGCGGCAAGACCTACGGCGCAGGCGACCTGCTCAACCCGCGCTGCGCGGTTTGCGGGAGCACGCCCGTGAAAAAGAAGTCGCGGCACCTCTTCTTCTCCCTTTCGAAATACTCCGAATGGCTGGGTGAGTACCTTGTCCAGAAGCCCTTCCCGCGCGAAGTGGTAAACTATTTGCAGAAGTGGATTTCGGAGGGCCTTGCGGACTGGGACATCACCCGCGACGGCCCCTATTTCGGCATCCCCATCCCCGGCGAGGAGAGCAAGTTCTTCTACGTCTGGTACGACGCGCCAATAGGCTACATATCATCCACGCTTCACTATTGCCTTGCCAACAACAAGAACTTCAACGACTACTGGAAGGGCCCGGATACAGAGCTTGTGCACTTCATCGGAAAGGACATCGTGTACTTCCACTTCCTCTTCTGGCCGGCAATGCTCAGGGAGGCAGGCTACGCGCTTCCCCACCGCATCCCGGTGCGCGGCCACGCAACAATCGGCGGCGAGAAGATGAGCAAGAGCCGCGGCAACTTCATCGGGCTTGCGGACTTCCTCTCAAAGTACCCCGCGGACTACCTGCGCTTCTACTACAATTCCGTCACTCCCAACAACTCCTCCGACGCGGACTTTTCCTGGGAGGAGTTTGGCGCAAAGACAAACAGCGAGCTGGTTGGCGCGCTGTGCAACTACTGCTACCGCGTGCTCTCATTCACACAAGACAAGTTCGCAGGCGCAGTCCCGGTCCCCTCTCCCTACCTCCTTGAGACCAAGCTTGAGAAGGAGTTCTCGGACAAGATAGACGCGTTCCCGACTGCAGTTGCAAACCAGCTCGAGCAGGTCGAAGTCAAGGCCGGTCTTGAGGCTGGGATGGCCTTTGTCAACGACTGCAACCGCTACTTCAACGACCGCGCGCCCTGGAAGCTTGCAAAGGAAAAGCCGGAGGAAGCGTCTGCGGTGATGTACCTTGCTGCCAAGGCCGCGTACGCGATCGCAGTCCACTTCCAGCCCTTCATCCCGTTCTACTGCCAGAAAGTCTACGCCCAGCTCGGGTTTGCAGGTGACGTTTCTGCAGTCCGCTGGGGCGACCTCTCGGCGTTCAAGCCGGGTCAGAAGCTCGGAACGCCCGAAATCGTCTACCGGCCGGTTGAGAAGGAAGTCCTTGCAGCAGAGGCCGCCAAGCTTGCAAAGAAGGCCTGAGCGTTCCCGCAGCCTGCAGGAGAACAAACCCGTTTAAAAACAATCCATGGTTTCATTTTTTTCTTGGTGATTGTTTTGAAGCCTTTTCGAATCGTAAGCTGGCATATGCGTCAAGCAGAAAACCAGTCTGGCAAGCGTCCGGACGGTTTTTTTGACGCGCTCAGAAGGGAAGGCTATACGCCCGCCGGGCACAGCACGATTCTGAAAACGGTTTTTACCGACCACGCCAATCAGTCGAACATTTCCCCAAACCGCAGGGACGGGCACGTAAAGTCGCTGATGACCCGATACGCCACGTTTTACCGGAAGAACATTTCCAAAAGGTAAGGATCCGTCCGGGAGCCTTGCCGGGTTCCTTCCTGTATGCCGTTTTATTATTTTCCACCCCCAACATACTTCCGTAATCGGATGGGGTTATGGTATAACTTGGCAGAACAGCAGAGGCACGCGGGGCTTGCGCCCCAAACGCCGCTGAAGCTCCAGCAAAACTTGCGCCTCAAAACGCACGTTTGGATATAACTCCTGCCAAGGAGTAGGTTTTCTGAGCCGGCTTCGCGCAAAGGCGCCAGTTGGCGATGACTAAAAAACTGGAGCGCGGATTTTTGGCCGCAGGCCAAAGAGATGAACGCGCAACATGGAGAAACCTGCGGATCGGGGTTCAAATCCCCGTGACCCCATTCCATTTTCCGAAGTGACCGCGATGTCTTTAGAAAAAATCAACTCGCTGTTTCCTTCTAATCTTACGGAAACGGAACGGCTGTCAAAGGCAAGCGACCTGGTTAAACGGCACGGCGTGCTCTTAGACCGGATAAAGAACAACACCGACCGGCCAAAGGGAAAGAAGCCGGGCGGCTGGCCTTGCCAGTGCTACTCCGACGTCGAGCTCCTGCTGGGCCCCGAGAATCTCTCCCAGATATTCAATTCCATCGCGGAATACGAAAGCTGCCACGACCGCCGCGCAAAGCTCACCATGCATACCGCAAACAACCAGTTCCACACCATTAAACCCCCGATCAGGGCCGCCTTCGTCAGCCAGTTCGAGCAGTTCGGAAGGGAGCTGGCCGCGTACCGGGCCGGGCTTGAGCGCAAACAACAGAAATAGGCCTCCGGTTTTTCACATCCGCTTTTTATACTGCCCTTTTCTAATTGCTGTCATGCAGGTCAATTTCGTCCGCTACTTCCTTTACCTGGTGCGCTGGCAGCTGTCCACGCCAATCCTCGCATTCGTCATCCTATGGATGGCGGGGTACGACACGCTCACCGCGACAATCGTCGCAAACCTCATAGGCGGCCTCATCTTCTTCTGGGTGGACCAGTACATCTTCACCTCAAAAGACCTCGCCGCTCAGTGGGAGGTGCGCGACAACGTCAAGTGCTCAGACTGCGGCAGGATTGCGCGCGGCTACCGCATCGTTAAGACCGCAAACTACGACAAGAGCGACGACCCCGCGCCCAAGTTCCGGTGCGAGGAGTGCTCGGCAAGGAAGGCAGCGGAGCTGAAGACGAAGGGAATAAAGGTCTAGGGCTTCCTTTTGTTCGTTCTCTTGCCTTTTTCGAGTATCTGGTGGATTTCATTTGCGATTTTCATCGTTATCGCGGGATCCATATACTTTTCCTGTTCTGGCGCACCAAGCTTGTTGACTTCAAGGAAATATTTGGGATGTAAGTTCCGCGTCGCCCTTCCAAAGCTTGTGAATTCGCCCTGCACCTGCTCCAGGCGTTTTTTCCTTCCTTCCAAAAGGTCGGGCGCAACCGGATGGTATGTCGCTGGGACGTCCACGTAATAGTTCCTTCCCTTTGGGAGGAACAGGATTTCCGAAGACAGGGCGTCCGCGAACGGTTCGCTGCCTATACTGAATTTGTGCGGGGGGTTGTTGTGCGACCGCGCCTTCTCGTTGGCCGGAGTTGCGTGGAAGTTGAATACAGTAGCGCGCTGCATCATGCCGTACTTCTTCATGAGCGCCGTCGCCGCACATTTTCTTTCATAGTCCGCAAGCGCTCTTGCGGCTTCCTTAGGTGTGCCGGAAAGCACCACGTGCTGGATTGTCTTTTCGAACGGCACCTTCTCGACCACGACCTCATGTCCCATGTCGCTGAGCAGTTTTGCGCACCTGCGTGCGTGATACCCTGCGAGGTTTTCATTCGGGTGTTCGTTCCAAATCAGGACTACTTTTGCCATTATTCGTTTCCGCCAGCGGTAATTTTATCTTTATTGTCCTGCGCGTCCATACTCCTTTATTCCCAACACCCCCCACATTACTTGCAATGGACTACGTAATCGGCTGCGACGAGGCCGGCCGCGGCTGTGTGCTGGGCGCGCTGGTGATGGCTGCGTTTGCCGTTCCAAAGGAGCGCGAGCAGGAGCTCAAGGAAGCCGGAGCGAAAGACTCCAAGGAACTTTCCGCTGAGAAGCGGGAGGCGCTTGCGAAGTCCCTGGCCGGCATGGGCAAGTACATGACGCGCCACATCTCGGCAGCAGAAATCAACACCGCAATGATTCGCAAGAAGTCTCTCAACGAGCTTGAGGCGGAAGTCATCGCCGAACTTTTGGACGCTTTCGTGCTTTCGCTGCAAAAAAGCAAGATTTCAGTAAGCACGATTTACGCCGACTCCCCCGACCCTGTTCCCAAAAAGTACGAGCAACGCATCAGAAAGCACGCAAAAAACCTGGCGAAAATAAAAATCGTAAGCGACAACCACTCCGAGAACAAGTACCCCTGCGTGGCAGCGGCATCAATTATGGCAAAGACCGAGCGCGACGCGGAGCTTGAAAAAATCCACAGGATTTTCAAGGGCGAAGACATAGGCTGCGGTTACACGCACGACAAAGTCACAATCGAGTTCGTGCGCAAGCACCTGCACGACGAAAAGCTCCTGCCCTACCTGCGCACGCAGTGGAAAACAGTCAAAAACATGCAAACCGTGCAAATTGACCTCAATAAGTTCTTCTGAATTTTTGCCGTTTAACCAGCCTTCCACTATTCTGCGTCTCAAAAATTATCATTGGAAGTTTGATACTAGAACTGAGCCTGGCTTACGCTTATATACCAAAACTTTTTACTCATATTCCCCAAACCTTCAACAAAACCCAAAACAAAATTTGCGGGTTTTGGAAGAATCCGAGTGTAAATGCGTTTCGGCCCAATTAATTGGGCTGTTTGAGTGGATTTGTAAAGCGAAGGAGTTCCACCGGCTTGTCCGTGTTCGGAAATCTCCCTCTTTGCAAAACCGCCCAAAAAGCTCCAATTGCAAACGTTCGGCCGAACTGGAGAAAGATTTATGCGGGGCCCTAAACCAGCCCGTCAATTGGTTTATCTCCGGACCGAAACGCAAAGCATGAATCGGAAGCTTTCAAAACCCGCCTATTTCTATTTCAAGGATTGGAACGAACCAACGGCGCTTTTTTCGGTGTTTTCAAAAACAGCGAGGGCAGCATACTGCGTATTGCGCCTGCTTCCTATCTTTCCTGCATTTCCTTCAATTTGAAAAAGCACTTGGCGCAGGCTTCGGCGTCGGCGTATGCGCTGTGGCTGCCTGCGAACTCCCTTGCAAAGAGCTTCCAATGCAGCTGGGCAAGGGTGGGCCACTTGTACCCTTGGCCGTAGCCTGGTTTTGGGATTGCGCAGTAGTTTGTGGCAGCCTTCATCGTGCAGACCTTGTCGATTTCCTTGAGGGTCTCCAAGTCGTCGTGCAGACCGAGCCTGTAGAGTTCGGTGCCAAGGATTTTCTGGTCGAATTCAACGTTGTGCGCAACCAGCGTGTGCGCCTCGTCAAGGATGTCAACGAACCTGTCAAGAGCCTCGGAGAGAGCAATCCCCTCCTCAAGCGCGCGTTGAGTAGAAATGCCGTGGATTTTGGTCGCGTCGTCCGGAATGGTGAACCCGTCCGGCTTGACTATGATGTCTGCGCTTTGCTTCAGCTTTCCTGCGTCGTCGTAAACAAGAAAACCCAGCTGGACCATCCGCGGCCAGTTGTCTACGTCGCTAAAGTCGGCGTTCCAGCGCTGTGGCAGGCCGGTTGTCTCGGTGTCGAAAAATAGGTACATGTTGGTCTTAGGTTTTATCGCTCTTCCAGCTTTTATTGCTGGTGCGCCATTTCAGCACGCCCAATCTGAGCAGCAAGCCGAGCGATATCGTGCCCAGGAAGATTGCGGCAACCGGGAGTCGGTCTGATTCTGGAATAGTCTCATATGCCATTCGAAGCTGGTCGCGTGCAAAAAGCAGTCCAACCGCGGTTGTCAGAAGAACCAACGCCGCGTTTCTTATCGTCTGGTTGTTCTTCCACCAATCCCTGATTTCGTTAATCATATGGGATTCACTGCGCCTGCTGGAAGTGCTCGAAGAACTTGCGCGTGGGCTTGAGCATGCGCGTGTTGCCGTGCTTTTCCGAGATTATGTACCCGCGGTCCTTCAGCTCGGTGACGTACTCGTAGATTTCTCCCCGGAAGTAGTTCTTGAGGCCGCTTTGAAGGATTTGGCCTTTCTTGGCAACAAGTGCAAGAATCTTGAGCGACTTTCTTGAGAGTTCGATTTCCTTGGAAAGCTGCGACACCGCAGGCAAGTATAAACTGCGAACCTGGAGCCGCACCTCGTTGTTTACAAAGTCCACCTGGAGCGCGGACTGCTTCTCGTCGTAATCCGCCTGCAGGTTGTTGACAAAGCGCGTGGCCTGCTTTACCGTGCAGTGCACAAGGAGCGCAAGCTCCGCAGGTGTGAGCGGCTTGTTTGCAAGAAACAGCGCGGCTTCGATTACCTTGGCCTTGTCAAGCTCGGGCTTTTCTGCGGCGTTCTCTGAAAGCTGGTCAAGCGCGGACTGGCCGATGTCGCCTTCCTCCTCGTACTTGATTTCCTCCTCTTCCGCGTTCTTTGTTGTCATCGACCCGCGCGAGTCTCCTTCGGAGGCTTCCTTGTCAGCGTCAATAATCGCGTCCTTTTGTGCAGCAGTAGTCTCTTCGGATTGGGCGTTTTCCTTTCCCTCTTCGATGGCCTTGTCTATTGCGTCCGAGGTCTTTTCCAGCTCGGCGCCTCCAATCTGGTCCTCGTGTGCGTTGATGGCCTCCTCCTTGATGGAGTCCTCCAGCTCCCGCTCCATCTTGTCGGCCTGCTTGCGCAGTTCCTTGACTTCGCTTGTCGGTTCAACGGGGTCTGCCATCGTAGTGTTTCCACTCGTTTGCTATGGGTCCTTTCTTAGCGGGTTATATTACTCATACGGGGGTTTTATAAAAATGCTTCAGCCCAACCTTTAATGGCAACAGCCGTCTTTGTGCTGTTGACTAACTGCCCGCGTGTTGCAACAAGGGCAATGAAACTTGGGTGTAGACAAGACTATGGCAGAGACTCTTCTTCCACAGGAAAAATATCTCGAATCCGGTATCCACATTGGTACCAAGACCAAGAACGGCGGAATGCGCGCATTCATCTACAAGGCGCGCGAGGACGGCCTGCACGTGCTTGACCTGAAAAAGATGGACGAGCGCATGAGGCTTGCTGCAGGCATGCTTGCGGCGTACGACCCGGCAACTGTTTACATTATCGGCAGCAAGGACAACGCCTTCGGCCCCATCAACAAGATGTGCGAAATGACCGGATTCAACGGCCTGAACAACCGCTTCACTCCCGGACGCTTCACCAACCCCGAGCGCGCCGACTTCGTCGAACCGGCACTCGTATTCGTGACCGACCCCGGGGTTGACAAGCAGGCGGTCAAGGAGGCCAACGTCATCAACGTGCCCGTGATCGCTCTTTGCGACACCAACAACAGCACCCGCTTCGTCGACCTGGTAATCCCCGCAAACAACAAGGGAAAGAAGGCCATCGCTCTTGCGTTCTGGCTGATTACCCGCGAAGTCCTCAAGCTCAAGGGCGCAATCTCAAGCTACGACGAGTTCAAGGAACTGCCGTCGGACTTTGAGTAAATTCATTTTGTTTGGTCCAAGGCGGGTTTGATTTTTTCCCGTCAAATTCTCTTTTTCTTATTTTCAAGCCAACGGGCTTGTTTTTATTTTCAGTCTAATTACTGGAAGATATGATTTCGGAAGAAGAGTTCAAGGATACGAGCACGCTGTCAAAGAGAGAACTCGGCGTCGCATTGGTCTTAGGAATCCTCATGTTCCTGTCGTTGTTGCGGGAGACGCCCTTGAGCATTTCGAGCGTGCTTACGACCTTCTTTCAGTGCGCCGCATTCATCCTGTTCGCCATCATTGTTACGTATTTGATTGTAACGGCGTTTTCAGTCCTGTACAAGACGCAAGGCACCAAACTCAATACTGTCAAGTTGGAGATTTTACAAAAAAAGTATGCTGTTTTTTCGGATGCGGATAAGGAAAACTCGTTTTTATGCAGCGTTCAAGCCATTCTAATTACCGATAGCATTTTTTTCTTACTTCGTAAAGAATCTTTGAACAAATTTCTAATCGCAACGCTCCGGAGAGATTGCATATTGCTTACGTCCTGCGGCGGCAGCAACATCACAGAAAGCAGCCGCAAGATACTCCTTTCTTCAATTGACTGCGTTGATTGCTCGATGCTTCACCTGTTCAAGTCCGTCACGGTGGTGTTGCGCGGGGAAAGCAATCGCGCGCAAAGCGCAGTCCACTTTGACATTCGTTCCAGCTTTAGAGAAAAAGAATTCTATACCGCAGCAAAACAGCTCTACGGCCCGAAGGTCAAGCCGCCGCTGTTCTCAAACTGAATTCAGGCGGGCCTCATTTGCGAGCCTGAACTCCTTAATTTTTCTTTTTACGAAATCCGCCCTTTTTTCCACGCTGCCCAAGTCGGGAACTTCAATTATCCTGTGTCCAAGCCTGGTGTAGACTTGGCGGATTTGTTCGTGTATCTTTTGCGCGGTCTTTTCGTCTTCCGTCCTTATTGCGTCGTTTTTGTAGGTTTTCAGCGGTGCAAGCAAAAACACCATTTCCGGCCGGTATTCCTTGGCCGTGCGCAGCATCTTGCGCGTAGGTTTCTTACCGTCCGCCTCGACGTACGCTATCGGGTCAACTGGACTGCGGTCCAACAAGTGCTTGTTTGTGACCGACTTGTGTTGTTGCAGTTGAATATCGTGGATTTTTGCTGCAAGTGCGATTTGGTTTCGGGACAGTATTTTCTGTCGCCTTTTTCCGGTCGAGAGGGCTATCCGCGCTGCTTCCGGCACCAGCGTATATTCTTGGCCAGTCATCTTCTCGATAAGCGTGGTCTTTCCCGTCCCAGGGCCTCCGGTTATGACTATGCCTCCCATCGCAACTCAGACCTTCACAGCAAGCCCTTCCTTGGCAGCAACCGCCTTCACTCCGGTCTCCTTCTCAAAGCGCGAAAGCTCTTTTTCGATTCCCGTCTTGAGGAACTTCTCGCCAAAGTGGGAGAAGATTATCATCCTGGGCTTGTTCTTCATTGACTTGATTCCGGCAATGACCTCATCCACGCTCAGGTGGTATTCGAACCTGTCGGAAGCAGGCCGCAGGCAGTTCACGACAAACGCGTCCAAGCCGCCCTCGATGTCGTATTGCTTCCACAGCTCTGCAAAGACCTGCGTGTCCCCGGTGTAGGCGACGGTCTTGTTGTCTGCTGACTTGTAGATGAAGCCGATTGACGTGGGGTCCTCGTGGTCGCACGCCGTGGCGACGAGCTTGCCTGCATCGAGCAGCTGGCGGGACTCGCCCGGAGCCATTGCCTTGCAGTTGAGAAGCAGGCCCTTGAAGTATTCCGGAATCTCCTTTTCGAACTCGCCTACCCCGTCGATTACGCTTCTTGCCGCAAGCAGGGTGCCGAACTTCTTGTGCCAGTGGTCAAGGGTCATCGCCTCGATGACTATCTTGGCATCTCCGACGTGGTCCAGGTGGCAATGGGAGACAAAGACCGTGTTCAGGTCTTTGAACGAGAGCTTGTTTGAAAAAGTCTTGAGGAACGCGCCCGGGCCGGGGTCTGCGTGCATGCAAAGCTTGCCGTCAGTTAGCCGGAAGCCTCCGGTAGGCATTACTTGCGTGTCCAGCACAACTCGGCCGCCGCCGCAGCCGAGGAAGAAGAGTTCCATTGTAACGGAGAAGGATACGTAAAAATAAAAACGGCGCACGCCTGTTAAGGTGGTGTTTGTATGCCGTCAAAACGCGCATGGTTAGGCGAAATAAACAAGGGCCTCAAGGACAGCCAGGCGCGGGAAAGCAAGGCCGTCCAAATCCGGGTTAAGAACCTCCAGACCCAAGCTGAAAACGAACGGAAACGGAATGCGGCCTACGAGAAGTCGAAAGCCCAGATTGACGCGGCATACGGCCGCCTCAGGGTGGGGCGTTTCAAGGACGCCCACGAGTTGCTAACGCTTGCCCAACGCACCCAGGTCGAGGCAGGAAACCACGAAGCAGCAGAGCGGATTGCAGGTATCGTGTTTTCAGCGGGGCAAGTTGCTGATGCCATTGGGGAAATCAAAAAAATCCAGGATAAATACCCTCCACAGCAGCGGTCGCGGGTGGGTGTCCATTTGCCCGAAAAGCAAGACAACGCGATTTTGTACAGGAACCACCGCCTTGTTGCCCAGCATTTTCCCGTGCTATTCGGAGAGCCGTTAGAAGACAGTCCCTATGCAATGGAGCATTTCAACGAGGCAGGGAACCTGGAACAGAATTATCGCGTCATCTTGGACAACGAGCGCAAGTATGCGCTGGAGAAAACGCTCAGCAACTGGTCTTCCTCAAAAGATGCGCGTTGGCACCTTTTGAAGGGTGAACACGAACTGCTTTCCGGCTCGCCCGGCGACGCCACTATGCATTATTCTGCGGCACTGTCTATGTGCCCGCCGGAACGCGATTCGCGCTCCCTCCGGTATATCATGAGGCATGGCGGCGAGGACGCAGCATTGGCTGCGTTGAAAAGGGCCGCGCCTAAGGGAGAGAACCCGAAGGAGTATTCTGAGAGGATACTCGAAGCCTACAAGTCAATGGCGTTTGCCGAGGTGATGCGTCAAGTCGGCGGGTTTATGGCCCCAAATCAGGGAAATCCCATCACTTCGATTGTGCCGTTTCTGCGCAAGCCCAAAACAAAGCCCATCTAGCGCTGGAGTCTAAATAAAAAAAATTAGAGAAAAGAAAAAAGGGGAAAGAGAACCTATGTCCTCTTTGCGTATTTCTTGGTCCAGCGGACGCGAAGCGGGTTGCGCTTCTTGGCGTTGACTTCGCACTTGTGCGAGCAGTAGTGGCTCACTATGCCCTGCTTGGTGATGAAAGTCACGCCGGTGCCGACCGGGTACTTGTTTCCGCAGAATGTACAGACAGCCATTTACTTTGTGGCACCCCGTGGTTTGATTGGCTTTGCCTCGCGCTCAGTCTCAAGCAAGATAAGGTAGTCTCCCTT
>Ga0209340_1001571_pt1 | contig 15711 bp, 11 predicted proteins | sample EPASupsiteSAE323_FD_187266 | JGI IMG/M metagenome (GOLD analysis project Ga0209340, IMG submission 187266) | Bioremediated contaminated groundwater from EPA Superfund site, New Mexico - Sample SAE3-23 (SPAdes) (version 2) | ecosystem: Environmental > Aquatic > Deep subsurface > Groundwater >... | reverse complement strand
AAGTGATTTTGTAGCCAGGGACTTCTGCGCGGGTAATCAGGGCCGGTTTCTGGAAAAAGTATCCCTGGAAAAGATGGTAGCCGAGATGATAGGCTTCGTCGAAATCCTCGCGCGTTTCGATTTTGCAGGCAAGTAATTTTTTTGCTCTTGAATTCACGTGTTGGAAGATGGATTTTCGATCTTCAGGGGAAGCGGTTCGGAAGTCGATTTTGATAATATCCGCCATGTTTATAAAGTCCCGGTAGTCTTCGTGGAAGATGAAATTGTCCAGGATCATCATATACCCGGTTTTTTTGATTCGGTTGCATATTCGTAGAATAGGTTGATCCGGGTTGACTGTTTCGAGGATTTCCACTCCCAGGATTTCTTTGGGGAAGAGTAGGGGAATATTTCCAAGGAGGAGTTTTCTGTTGAAGTTTATAAATGCGTATTTTCCGTCTGTTAGTTTTTGTAATCCGATCAGGAGGGTGTTGGCTATGACTTTCAGTGTAGCGTAGTCATCGTTAGCGATGTAGGCACGGTTTTCCATATCGGAGCGGTAAAGGAGTTCGTATGCATAAACGTTTTTGTTGCGATCAAATATTGGTTGGCGAGCGATGAATACTTTTACATCCGGTTCAGTTTGTTTTTCCGACATATGTGCACGGACTCCCATTCCTGTTTATTTTAATAGATACACATCATAATTCATTTGATAGGGTTTTGTCAAGAGGTTTGATATTCTCAATGTTTTTTAATTTTTTGTTGATGTTCTTCTTGAACCATCGCGATGCAATAAGCCTTCATTCTAAAATGTTAGGTGTTATCGGCATTGAAATCTTATTGAAATTAATTTCCCATTTATGATTAGCATTATAAACCTTGTGGTTAATTTTTTCACTACTACCTAAGTGCTGCTTTAAAAGCTAAAGATAACATTCCCATGAAGTGACTGAACGCGGGATTCTACATCTAAAAAACAGGTGATTGTGTTTTCCTGGGAAGATGTTTCCGTAATTGAGGTGCAAAAAAAAAGCAGGCAAGTAATCTCAAGGGTTTCCTTGAAAAAACCTGCCTGCCTATTTAAAACTTGAGTGCTAATTGCCCAATTACCTTGGGGAGGTTATTAATAGATGTCTTTACTTCTCTTGTTCTTCTAAAATAATGTGTTCTTTTTCGGTTCATTTTAACTTGCCTGACTTTGTTAGGCAAAAATATAAAGCAACCTTCTTGCCAGAAAAATGTTTTTTGCAAAAATGCTTTATTATAAGTGCTTTCAAGGAAATCATCTGTATGGAATCAAAATGCCTTGTGTTGCATTTCGGAGCAGAACAACTGGAGATGCTCTATCGAGTTTCTTGAAATCCTTCTATTATAGAGGGTTTCGGGTGTGCTCCGTTTTGGAGCGCATTTTTTCCTCCTGACTTGTAAACATGCTGCTTTAAGCGACTTTATACACACTATTCTCTACATTAACAAAATTATGCTCCGTTTCGGAGCACAAAAAAGCGAACAGATTTTTAAATGCCCCTTGTTTTATTCTAGAACTTCTCTTATAATAGTCTTTCCATGGAAAATGTACTATTAATTGAAGATGAACAAATGCTCCGTAAATCCCTAAAAAAATTGATTGAGTTAAAACGGGATTGCGCTGTGGATGAAGCCCCGGATATAAAAACCGCAGAAGAAAAGATTCGTCAAAACGAATACGATTATTTCCTTCTGGATATGCGACTCCCGGACGGCAACGGATTGGACCTCTTGAAAAAATACCGCTCTCTGCTGGGAGGAAAAACCATCATCATGACTGCACATGGAACAATTACAGATGCAGTAGAAGCAATCAATAACGGGGCTTTTTATTACCTGGAAAAACCGATGGGAGAAAATCTCCTCTTCATCCAGATGGATAAAATAGCAGAAATCCTTCAACTGAAAAAGAAAAATATTGCAATCAAAAACGAATTGATCTCTGAAAATGCTTCAGATACCCTGGTATACAAAAGCAAACAAATGGAAGAGATTATATTCATGGCTCAGAAACTCGCTCTCACAGATAATACAATCCTGATTGACGGAAACACGGGTGTTGGAAAAGATGTGATCGCGAGATACATTCATTCTCACTCAAAACGGAAAGATAAAACTTACCTGCCAATCAACTGCTCTTCGATCCCGGAACAATTATTCGAGTCGGAATTATTCGGTTTTAAAAAAGGAGCTTTCACCGGCGCAAATGAAAATTACAGCGGACGCTTCCTCCAGGCAGATAAAGGTACTTTGTTCCTGGATGAAATCGGGGAAATGCCCTTACCTCTTCAATCCAAATTACTCCGCGTACTCGAAGACGATGCAATCTACCAACTGGGAAACCAGAAAGCAACAAGGATAGATGTTCGCCTGATTGCCGCAACGAACAGAGACCTGTGGCACGATGTCCAGACAGGACGTTTCAGAAAAGATCTTTACTTCCGCTTAAACGCCATCCGCATTCATATTTCACCCCTTTCAGAACGTAAAGAAGATATTGTGCCCCTTATCTGGCACTATATCAGCTTGTACAACCACCTGTTCGATAAAAATATTACCTCAATTTCAAATGATGCAGAATATTTCTTTGAAAACTATGCATGGGAAGGAAATGTCCGCGAATTGAAAAATACAATCAAAAATATTTGCTCATTGGGTGAAACCGACACCATAACCATGAAAGAAATTACCCTCTCCCTCCATACCCAGGATCATGCCCGTGACCAGCTTTTCAAAACCCATTTCATACCTCTCCACGAGTTTGAAAAAAAATACATCGAAGAAGTATTGAAAGCAAATGACTTCAATATAAAAAAAACAGCGTCTATATTGAAAATTTCAAGAAACCGCCTCTATCGTAAATTAAAAGGAACCGATATCGACGTTGAAAACGAAGAAATTCCCGGGATCGATTCCAATGATATTTAAACGAGAATCCAATACTTTACTGGATCAAACCCTCCAGAAAATTTCTTCCCTGAATTACCCTGACCAATTCCTGGACCTTGCCCCGGATTTCTTCTCAAATTACCTCCCTGTAGAACGAGCATCGCTTTTCTTTTTCAACCCCGATCAATCACGCTTTATTCCTTACCTGGGGACGAAATACCGGCATACCAAACTCCAACCCGTTACCCCGGACTCCCACTTAGTCATTTACCTCAAAAATTCTCAAAAAACAATCCTCTTGAAAAATGAAAATCCCTCAGTAAGCGAGTTCCTCCGCCAATCAAATCCTGATCTCTTCGAACTAATGAAAATGGATGTCGTGATCCCCTTGCTTTCTTTGAATCAACTTTACGGTTTTGTGATCCTGGAAGCTTCCGGGAAAACATACAAAGAACTCCCTTCGATCGAAAGCTATTTCAATTATATAGCGAATGTGTTAATCCCACTTGTTATCAATGGGCGCATCCAGATCGAAAATAATAAAAACTATTATAAGATATACCGCATGGACCGCCTCGCTATGGTAGGAGAACTGGCCGCTTCCGCTGCCCATGAAATCAAAAACCCTCTCGCCGGAATATATACATATCTCCACTATTTCTCCGAACTCGAAGATTTCAGGAAAAATGATATCATCGAAGAAATAACAGCAATGAAACAATCTATCATGCGTATAGATGAAATCATTAAATCCCTTCTGAGTTTTTCTAAGTATACCCAACGTAAAGTGGGACTGTTTAGCCTCACCGAACTCATCGAATCCTCCCTGAATTCCATACGCTTAAAAATTCATCATAGCATTACACTTATCAAAGACATGGACGACGAACTCGAAGTCAATATGGACTTTGAACACCTCCGGCAAGTCGTTATAAATATTATATTCAATGCAGTCGAAGCCATCGGTAAAAAAACAGGACAAATTATTATTCATACCTATATATCGGGACGCGACCAACTCCCTTCACGCGAAATGTATAACATCTCCATTAAAGACAGCGGACCCGGTATCCCGGATTCATTCAAAGAAAAACTGTTCCAGCCTTTTCAATCTACCAAAGAAGAAGGCACAGGCCTGGGACTCTATACATGCATGGGATTAATGAAATCCATGGGGGGTACAATTACTATCAATAGCTCAAACCAGGGGACAGAAACGATAATCTCTTTCCCTTATTCCTTCGACGACCTACTTTCTTGAAAGAAAGTAGGCAAAGAACTTCTGATAAGCCTACCCAAAACGCCGAATATTTCGGCGTATCAGGACTCCCACTCTATCCCCCTTCGGAAAGAAACTGGAAATAGAGCTCATCAATGTTCATTTTCTTCATCCTGGATGCAGGCAGCTCTAACAATAACTTTCCTTTTTTCATAAACCCGATGCGATCCCCGATTTCAAGTGCAAAAAAAACATCATCCCCAAGATAAAGAATGGAACATAAATCCTTTTTCATCTGACGAATCCCTTTGGAAAATTCCAATGTGAAATCCGGCGGCATCCCTTTTACAAAATCCCTAATAATAAAGTTTTTCCCTTTTTTTAATCGACAAATTGAGAAAAGAAACTTTCGCCATTCAACTTCTTTAAGCTCGCTGATTTTTTTAGGGAGAAGCCTTTCCATATTTGATTTAACATAAAGTTCAGCAAAAGCGGTTTCAGAGATGTTAAAATTGAATTTTAAAAATGAAAGGAGTTCACCTACATCCATATCTCGCGGCCACTCCGATCCACTGCTTAAAAAAGTTAAATGCTCACGCCAGGACTCACTCTTCGAAAGAATATCAATATTCTCAACCTGGACAGAACCCTCGAAATTTTTTTCCATTCCCAGGAAGATATTAACCAGGTGATCTGTAGCACTTCGCCCTGTAGAAAGAAGTACATACGTTTCTCCTTCCCGGATTTCCATATCAAGATCGCTGATTTCCGGGATTTTTTTCATCAGGCTTAAGTTAGATATTTTAATCATAGTTATTCATATTAAGTTATAATCGCAGGGATTTTTGAAACCGGAAGTATGAAAGCCCGGTTAAGAGTGAAATATAAAGAATTATGATTCCTATTCCTCCCCAAAAACAAGACGGTAAAACCGGATCGGCTTCGAAAATGTCTTCATTATCCTTAAAAAAAGATTCAACTCGTGGTTTTGAGTTTGCAGAAACCGGGATTCGTTTCGCCTGGAACCCCTTTTCCATTATGTAAGGAATAAACTTGAATTTCAATTCCTGGACATATCTGTAAAAACTGATGTAATTGATGTAACCTTTACTACTAATTTCGTTTCCAGTGGAGAGATAAAAAGCGGAAGGAATCCAGATCGATAATTTTTGATGAAATGCTGTTTTATTCTGGATTTCATCTTCCATAGAACGTTCCATCGCTTGAATCTGTTTAATTTCTTTTGCCAGGTGTTTCCGGATTTCATCCCAGACTTCCTGTGGATTCTGGTTTTGTGGGTGAATAGAACCGAATTTTGCATTCAATTCTTTCTCGGCGTCCATCAGCATATTGAATGTACTATTCTCCATACTGATCTCGGATTCGATTTTTTCCGCCTGGGAATAGATATAAGAGTTAATAAGAGAGGGGACAATAAAGATAAGTGTAAACCAGGCTGCAAGCAATACAATCGGACCAGTAACCCTGGATTTGAAAGAACTGGTACTGGCCCCGATCATGAAAAAGAAAATCCATACCAGTAAAAGTATCCCGAAGTATACACCCAGGTATTGAAGTTCTAACCCGGTAATAGGGATTTTGTTGATGATTAATAAAACGAGAGATAGGAAGGCGGTAAACCCTAGAAAAAGGGTGATCAAAAAGATACGTGTTGAAACCATTGTGAAAAACAGGATGCGTTCTCCCGTAATACCGGACATGAATCGCAGGTAATCTTTGTGCAGGAATGCTTTGTGCCCCATGAAAAGAGCGAATGCGCTCCCAAAAAGAAGCATAATACCTGAAAAGTCTTTAAACCCACCTGTTTTTTCGGTAAAGATCGATCTGCCCTTGTACGAATTATAGAGTTTGAGTCTTTCACCGGAATCAACTGCTGCGGTTAATTCAGAGATGCTGCTCGAATTGAAGAAAAAGATTTCTATCGGTGAAGGTGCAAAGAGTATCCGCACTCCGTAAGTTCCATATTGAGGGTAATTGATGTACCTGGATACTTTTGATTGTTCATAAGCTTGTAAAGCCCGGATTGTTTTAAGAACGGTATTATGTTTCCCGATTCCTTCCTGGAGAAATATTAATGAAAGAAGTGCCAGGAGCATCATTAATCCGGTGATTAATTTGCATCGTGCCAGGTTGAATTCCAGTTTAAATATTCGTTTCATAGTATTCGTCATCGATTCATTGTAACAAAGAAGTAGTTCAAATTCAAGTTGTGGGCGATTGAGCCCTCTCCCTCCATTCCTGATTCAAAACTCTCATCAGAGCGTTTAATAAAAATAAATATTAATTATAATAATTGTAAGAGCCAGGCTTGCCTGCCTCCTATTCAGTGAAATTCTATTTGATTCTTATGAAAAAATAATATATAGGTTTTGTTTTTCGTGACAGGGCGAACACAGGAGGTTGCCCTCCTGGCAGGGTTCGCCCGTACGAGAAAAAATAGTAATTTTTAAATAATGGCACTGCGTCCCGCAGTACCCCAATGTCCTTTTACAACCAAAAAAAATAATTTAAATAATACCCGGCCAACCAATAGGAGGTAAAATAAATGACACTATGTGTCTTCAGCCAGGACTCCGTACTTTCGCAGGAAAGTTTTATCAACAGGTCGTTAAATCCCAGTAGGGAGTGATGGTTTGATCGATGTTATTCCTTATATAAAAGAATATCCTCGAAACGTGCTCTCCAAACAAATGGATGTTTGCAAAATCACGTGATATCTCCCAAAACCGGGGAACGACACTATCTTCATTATTAATAAAAAATTCAATGTCCGAAATCGTCGGGCAATTGAATAAACTCTGAATTCCGCTAAGTTTTACACGAAGTGTTGTGCAGTCGGTTTTCAATTTCCGATAAACTCCAACAACATCTCCCGAACTTAATAGCTCACTTATCATAGAATGGTCCAATCCAACTGAACCCGGGATACTATCGAGGAATTCGTTATACCTGAAACATCGTAATATTTGGATTACACGCTCTTCTTTCTCTAAGGATGATGAATAATTAATGAGCTCTTCGTATGTATTTATTGATGAGTATAGGGTGGTAATTAAACAAGAAAGACTCTCACATATTATTCCGGGGCGTGCGTTTTTGGATACACAACTCCCTGAATAGGAGTTTTCCTGTCGAATAGGAGTAATGACCATATTCGAGTGTTGTGTTTCCAGTATATGTAATAATTCCAGGTAGCGAGATTCGGATGCTAGGAAATAAGCACCGGACATTGAGGCTAATTCCTTAACCGTTTGGTTGTATGGGAGGGTAGATTTGGGGCATATAATAAAACCGGTGGGCACAAGGCTTGTTATGTTATTATCTCGCTTGAATGCATGTTCCGAATAGTTTCCTACGAAATAAGGAAACATACTACCGCTCAGAAAGCAGAAAAGGCATATTACTGAAAGAAACTTCCCAAACGTTTCTTTTTTGATTCTATACATAATTCACCTCGTTTATTTGGTATCCGAATGTATCTAAAAACTTTAGCATCACTCGTGCCAAAAAAACGGATGTGCCGAAATAAACAATTGATGAACATAAAGCATGATTCTTCTTTATGGTGCCCGACAGCGAAGTGGTCCGATACGGAGCACGGAATGCTACCCGGATTTGAACGATCCCCAAAACCTTTTGTCTGAAAACAGGAAGGGATTATTTGGTTTGCTCCGTTTCGCCACACTCGCGCGACCATTTGTTCCGTTTTGTCGCACGCACAGGTATAATTTTTTCTAAGGAAGCAAAAAAAAATTGTTTTCAGAATGATTTACGAAGTTCAACCGTGATGGAGCGTCCCGGTCCGTTTTGCAACGAATCAATATTCTTGCGCACGAACTCCGGGGCCAGGACATGCTTGTCCGTTAAATTATGCCCGATCAACGATACTGAAAGTGTATCATCAACTGTGAATTCCACTTTCATATTTACTAAAAATGTCGAGCTGATTTTTACTTTACGTGGAGCACTCCAGGGGCTCAAAATCGATGAAATCATATTTTCAACCGAATTAAGGTAATTATAATATGCAGATACTACCCATACCCGGTTCTTAAATGTGATTCCTCCATTCTGGATGAATGACGGGATATAGTCTATTGTAAATCCGTTCTGATCTTTACCTTTTCCAAGGTAGGCATTTATATAGAACTGGAAATATTTAGTCAGTCCTCCACGGATTTCTGCTTCCACACCATAGTATTTGGATGTCCCGGCCAGGTTCGTATATTGCGTTATTCCCGGTGAGTTCGGTACTATCATCCGTCCGATTAAATCCTCTATCCATGTATGGTAAAAATTCAAGCGGATGCTTTTGGTTTTATGGAGGAAATCGAATCCGAATTCCAGGGTTTTCAGTTTTTCGGGATCCAGTTCCATATTTCCCAATGTCGTAAAGAAATTGAGATACTTTTCATTTAAAGTAGGCGCTCGAAAAGCTGTACCGTAAAGCGCTTTAAAAAACAATCCCTTTGAAAGTTTATACACTATTCCACCGCGTGGGTTCAGGAAGCCACCGTAACCTTTATTATAAACATATCGAAATCCGGCCACAGCATTCAAATGCTCCCCAACAGCAAGATTCCCCTGGATAAATGAAAAATATGTCGTATCGCTAAACGACCCTGTCATCGAGGAAAGAGGGGTAATGATTTTACCTGTTTTTCGTTCAATGAAAATAGGGACTTTCGGGGTATAAAGATTTTCGAAGCCTGCTCCGATCATTACATCGGATTGTTTCGATAGTGTATAATTCATATTGATCTCAGTATCGATTCGCTGCGAACGGTTTTCCACTCGGGTAAAATCCGAGATTACCCCTTGAGGTGTTACGCCTTTTAGTAAGGAATCGAAATCCATATCGAAATTATTAAAGGATGAACGTGCTTTAAAATCGAATTTTCCAAACCGTTTTTCATAGTCTGCCATCCACATGGTTGCATAAATATGGTTTCGAGTATTATCCATTGAACCTAAATATGTCGGTATCACATCGATTTTGGATTTATCTTCCTGGAAGGTATAAGTACTTATCCTCAGGGTTTTGTATTTCATTTCACCGTAGAAAGATTTGTAATTCAGCACCGAAGGGAACGAGAAAGGAGTCCCTACTTCATCTGCTGCGTTTTCGACGTTGTAACCCCGTGTATGTCTCCAGGCAATTGCCAGGTTCCAGGAGAAATGTTTTTTCGTATTTCCTGCGATTACGTTACTTTCAAATGTTTTTCCTGTTCCATACCGGAAGAAACCCGAAGGTTCATTTTTAACATCTTCGCCTGTTTCTGTTACGATATTGATTACACCTGCAAATGCGTTGGTCCCATATAGAGTAGAGCCCGGTCCTCGGATTACTTCGATGCGTTTCACCGATTCGATCGGGAAGCTTTCGATATAATAGGACCCCTGGATTGCATCCCAGAATGGATGGCCATTTAAGAGGACCAGTGATTTGTCATTGTAAAGGGGGGAATAAATCCCACGGAAAAAAAGTTGGTGAGAACCGAAGTAGGTTTCGATTGCATTTATTCCCGGTAGAGAAGTTAATGCATCGTATATATTAAGATATCCCCTGTCGATTATTTCCCGTTTTGTAATTACCGAGATAATCGCCGGGGCTTCTTCTACTTTCTGAGTTTTTTTCGAGGCTACTGTAATTTTCTGGTTCAGTAATTCTTCCAGTGAAATTTCCGATACATCTGTCGGTCTCTTTGTTTTTTCGCCTCCCCATAAAAGGTTCATCCCCAAGATAAATGTTAATACCAGGAACGATACGATATATTTTTTTAGAAACGTATTCATGTTTTCCTCCTATAAATTACGAGTTCTGCTTTTAATTTACTCGTTTACAAACTATACAGCAGTAAAAATCAGAATGCAATAAAAATTTTAGAAAAAAAATATATTATTTGACTGCCCCCTTATGGTTCTTCTATTTTTTTTTCAACCTATGCGAGACAAAACAGCAATTTGCATTTTAAAATATCGGTCCATTTAGTGTGGCGGTTCGAGAACCGCCCTCATTGTATAAATTAAAGATTAAGTGCTTCAGCCTCCTTTACTAACACGAAACACTAACACCAACACGAATCCGTATACCGTCATTATTTCTCATTATCTTTGCTATAGAAAAGGTATTGCCCTTATCAAATACCTTAAACCCTAAAACTCTCTTCAAAAGTAGAGAGTATTATATCAAAAAAGCATCGGAAATACAAGGATGAAATCGGTAACTGTTTAGTTTTACGAAAGGTAAGTATTTCTGTATCCGGGAAATTGCCATATTACTGTTCCGATCATCAAAACTGTCGTAATTTTCATCAATTGAGATGAAACGATTATCACAACTGATGAACTTTTTATCAGTTATGATGTAAAACCGGTCACAAGTGATATTTTTTTCATCACTTCTGATGAAGGGAAGATCATAAGTGATGCTTTTTTTATCACTTGTGATTCAGGGTTAGTCATAAAAGATGCTCTGTGTATCATAAGTGATGAAATGATGAGCTTAAATGCTCAAATGAAGAGCGATGAAACAAAAAACATTATCAAAAATGAAAAACGCATTATCTCATTTGAATAAATCAAGGGCACAACCAGCCATTATCCTTCCTCCCCCCTTTTACTTATCTTCATCGGTTATGGTTTTTACCAGCCGAAAGCATTATTACTTTACCTGGAAAGTTACGGAAGCGATTTCTTTCCCGTTGCTGTCCGTATCGTTCAACCTGAAATCATACGTTCCGGGTTGACTGGGTGCTTTAAATACGAGCGTTCCGCTTTGCTTTCCCTGTAAATACTGGTATGCGATGTCGTTTTGGTCATTTGTCGCTTCGCTGCCGTGAGGCACATTCGATGGAATAATTCCTACCCAGGCATTATCCGCAAAACCGGGTCCGGCTGTAAAATATACTTTTATCTCTTCACCGGGCGCGAAAATAGTTTTTGACAGCGAAAGATTTGATGTAGTTCCTCCAACAGTAAATGAAACATAAGCGAGCTCTTTCCCATTGCTATCCGAATCGTTTAACCTGAAATCAAACCGTCCGGGCTGAGTAGGTGCTTTAAATACCATGGTGCCGCTCTGTTTTCCTTTTAAATACTGGTATGAGATATCGTTCCCGTCGTTTTCCGCTTCACTGCCGTGGGGGATATGGGAAGGAATAATCCCAATCCATCCGTTTTCAGCCACCGGGTCGCTTATAGAAAAGTAAACCGTTATGTTTTCACCTTCTCCGAAAACGGTTTTATCCAGTTTCAAAGTAGACGCAGCGTATGCGTTTCCCTGTATCACTACCATAGATACCATCAATACAATACTTCCCAAAAATATAGCTCTAAACCATTTCGATTTCATATAAAACCTCCACTGAATGGATCATATCAAAACACGGAAAAATTTACAATTTTTTTACTTAGGCTTTAAAACTTTTGAGTGGAAAATTTTTTCTTAAATGTTCTCTTTTTACTCAAGCTGGAGGAATCCATCATGGACTGGCTGATAACCGCACCCATCCCCAAACTCACACAAAAGAAAAAAAAGAACTGGGAATTGAAGAATTTAATTTGGAATAATCTTGCTGTTCAAGACTATTTTTGATTAAATTTATTGAACCCGGGGATTACTTTTTTTTCGTCTGGAGTTCGTCGATCACTGCCTGTAAGGATTTTCCATTAGATGTCTGCGCAGCAGGGTTTATTTTGAGAAGCTCTTTCCAACACGCAATTGCTTCATCCTTTTTATTCAAATCATAGAGCAACACAATTCCTTTATTCAACCGGGACATCTCATGGCGCGGAGCCACTTCCGAAGCACGGTCAAATGCTTTTATGGCTTCTTCCGGCTGAGAAAGATTCCTGTACATAACACCCATATCTGTCAAAATATCCGGATTACCAGGATTAATCTCCAGGTACTTCCTGTATGCATCGATCGCATTCTGAAACTGCTCCGAATCAAAATAGGTATTCCCTAATTGTGCCCATGCTTCAATGTCTTTTGGGTTATTTGCCAGGTGCTGTTTTAATTCCGCTATCATTTGTGAAAACCGAAACGCATTCACCTGATTATCCACATGCTCCACCGGCTTTAAAGGCTGTAAATTCGATTCTGTGTATTTCCTTACTACCGGTTCTTCACTCCCGGCAAATTTCATGAAAAGAACCCCGGTCGCTACACCCAAAATAAAACACCCACAAGCAATAAATATTACAATTTGCTTTTTTATTAGTTGATTATTCGTATTTGTATTTGTCATAACAAAATGATATCACAAATAATAGGAAAAGATCAATGACCTGATCTCATTTCCAGCAAATCTCGCTTTCAACGATACCAATTAGTAAAAAATATTTTGGGAGTGGAGACGGGTTTCGTTGGGATTTCTATTTAAAGAATCAGAACCGGTATCCGATCATGAAACGGGTTGCGCTGTTTTTACCCCAGCTTTCCGCTCCCATGAGATTGGATTTCCCGAAAATGTTTGTCAAGCCTTTCTCGTAACGGGTTTCAATGAGGAAATAAGAACTCCTCCTGACCCTGAATTCATAACCGATTCCAGCAGTTAACCCAAATTCGAGAGATTTCACATTGTTTTTAATATCGGAAGTCAAGCTATCTCCTGCAATTGTAATGGTTTTACGAGCACGGGTATTGATTGCACCATATCCCCCGGCCAGGACATAAAAGTTAGCATATTTAAACTTCAGAGCCACTGGAAGTTGAATGTAGCGGAGGTCGTATATATTTTGCTGGGAGGCGAAATCTCCTACTAACAATTTTCCTCCTTTTTTGACATAGTAGAGGCCAGGTTGAATGAAAAAGTGCTTGGAATTGAATAACTTGATGGGACTCTCCAATCCAAACTGGAACCCGTGTCCATGGAGCGAGTTCGAGATCAACGGCGAAGGATAAGGAACATACAAATCGTTTAATTTGGAAGTGTAATTTCCCAGCCCAATGATAATGGAACCCATTAGATTACTGCTCAATAAAACCAAAACCACAAATAACACACATGTAACATTTCTTTTACTCATAGTTTTCTCCTTAAATTTATTTAAAAAAAATAAGCATTTCCTTTTCCAGGATTTCAAGGGGAAAATGTCCTTATATTGTTACATTTCGATAATGATAATCTCAAAATAGGAATGGATTCCTATTATTTTGAAAAAAAATCGGAACCCATTCCTATTTCGGGTAGGTACTGAGGGATTGTATCCCTATTACTTAATACTGTTGACTTAATGCCTCCGGCGGCCAAAAACCTTTTTGAAAAAAGGTTTCTGGACTTCAAAAACTTTTGGTAGTTAAAAGATTTGTTTCTTAATTCAACAACATTGGGAATGCATCCCTAACAGACCTACCCATACTGAAAGATCGTCATTTTAAAATGCGAATTGATGTATGATGGCATCTTTCTATTTTGCAAGCTTTCGACTTACAAATGTAAGACCTGCACCACACAACAGCATCCCGATAATAATAAAATAACTGAGGTCATTTGAACCGGTTATGTCTTTAATAAAGCCATTCAACCATGGCATAATCAAACCTGCGGTTCCCCATGCAGAAAACACCAATCCATAATTAAACCCGAAATTTTTCAACCCGAAAAAGTCTTTCACTGCTGATGGAAAGAGGGAAAGATTCGAGCCATAGTTGGCACCGATAAAAATAATGACCAATATAATGGGGAGCCAACCGGTACCGCTTTTAATCATGAAAAGGATAGATAGTACCACAGCCTGGAACAACATGGCACAAAAAATAGTCCATTGTCTCCCGATTTTATCCGAAACCCAACCGGCAATGATTCTTCCCGAAGCATTACCCACAGCAAGAGCAATAACGACATAAAAAGCAAGTTCACCGAGGGATTTTTTCCCAAGATCCTGCGCAATACTGATGAAAGTTAAACCTGCAGCAGACCCGGCAAAAAACATTCCCCACAATACATAAAATTGACCTGTTTTAATGATTTCTTTCCAGGACATATCGTGAGAGGTTTTAGAAGCCGCTGCGGCAGAAGCTTCTTTCGGTTTATCGGGAGCCGGAGGGTTTTTAAGCAATTGAGAGAGAATTGTAACAACGATAAGAAACCCGATCCCGAATGTAATCATTGTTTGTGAAACGCCTTTTTCAAAAACTCCCTGCGCATTCTGTGTTCCGAATGATTTTAGCAGGTAAGTTGCAAGCGGAGCAATATATACAGTAGCAATCCCGAAACCGGATACGACAATACCTGCGATCAAGCCGGTTTTTTGAGGAGGGAACCATTTCACTGCAGGAGGGGTTGTGGATGCATATCCAAAACCAATTCCAAGACCTGCCAGGATTCCGAAACCGAGTACGAAGCCCATAAGACTTGAACCGGAAAGTCCGGCAATAATACAACCGAGCCCTGTTAAAATTCCACCGAGTGTTGCCACCCAACGCGGCCCGATTTTATCCTGGAGTTTTCCGGCAGGAATCATAGCCACAGCAAAAAATATACACGCCAGTGCATAAGGTAACGCTTTCGATGCGTTACTCCAACCCCAGGAATCAGGGATCCCTCCTTTAATAACACTCCAGCAATACAGGATACCGAGTGCCAGGTTAATTCCTGTTCCCGCCAATGTCACTGTCCAACCTTTTTTTGTGTCAATTACGCTCATTGATTCTCCTTTTTCATTTTGTTAAAACAAACCTATCCATTTTCCGGGTTTATTTGTGAACCTGATTCAATTGCACAACACAATCGACCGGACTACAATCATTTAAGAACAGGAAATGGTAGAATTTAAGTTGATATATTTTGAGATACTATTATACAATAAATAGGGGATTTTGTGAAGTTATTGAGAGGGATTGAACCGGATGTTTATTAATAACCAAGGTTGACGAGTATGATTCCTGCAATAATGATAATAGAGCCTATGATACTGGTGGGGCGCAGTTTTTCTTTCAATACGGTAACTCCGAGTAAAATAGCAAAAACAATTGCGACCTGGCGAACGGGGACAACAATGGTTACGGGTAATACCCGCAGCGCTACCCGGAATGCAATGAATGAAAGAAACACTACCACTCCGGCTATTGTAATGGATTTCCAGTGTGAAGCAAAATATGGAGTGATGTATTCTTTGTCTATGAACCGGGAATACAGGAATGTAAGGATTGCCATAAAAACCAATAGTACAGCCATGTAAAATGGAAGTGGAAAAGAAGAAATCTTTGCTTTGTCCATTACTGAACCGAAGGAATAAACAAGGGAAGCCCCAATTGCATAACGGGCGCCGGCATAATCTTTACTGAAGCGGAACATCTTTTTAAATTCCGTCCACGATAATGAATTGAGTTTAACGGTAATGGCACCCACAATTGTAATGCATATCCCCATTCCTGTCAGAAAAGACAACCTCTCCGCTAAAAAAAGTCCGGCCCACAGCGGAATAAACATGGGGCTGAGAACAGTCAACGGATAATATTTCGATATATCACCTTTTTCATAGGATTTGGAAACAAAAAACTGGTAAACAGTATAAAAGAATGCAGCACCGAATACATACGGTAAAAAAATCCAGGGGATCGG
>Ga0209340_1001570_pt1 | contig 15731 bp, 11 predicted proteins | sample EPASupsiteSAE323_FD_187266 | JGI IMG/M metagenome (GOLD analysis project Ga0209340, IMG submission 187266) | Bioremediated contaminated groundwater from EPA Superfund site, New Mexico - Sample SAE3-23 (SPAdes) (version 2) | ecosystem: Environmental > Aquatic > Deep subsurface > Groundwater >... | reverse complement strand
CATGACTTGTTCCGGCGATACTACGTCGAAAGACCAAGAAAAAGCCTATAAAAAAGAGCCGCGCAAGAAGCCGCATAGGAACCGTCCGAAAGACGCGCCACGCGAAAGAATGCGGTGCAAGGAGAGGTTCGTGGCTATAGAGACCGCGTAGCGCTGAAGATCATTCGCGCTACGCGAAAGAAGCCACGAAAGAGCGCCGCACGAAGCGACCGCATGGCGCGATAGAGAAGACGGTGGAAAAGCGGCCGGAGAGAGAGCGCGGCAAAAGAAAGAATGACAAGTTGTAGGGATTCGTGCACTAAAGAGGCGATTCTAACACTCGCTTCGACCCTATAACGCTATTGTCACGGTTTGTGCAAGTCGCGCGCCACTCTGTGGCGACGCTCCTTTATGCACAAACCGCGCCAATGTACGCGTTAAGGGTCAAGCGTATGTTAGGTTGAGTAAAGTAAATTATAATTAATTATTTAGGAGGCCATTTATGAAACTACGTATATTGGTTTTTATGTTTGTTTCTTTATCTACCCTTACGTTTTCTCAAGAGCTATGGAATAAGGTAGAATTTGGCATGACAAGTATGCAAATTAAAGAAATACATCAAAATTGTACAGAGCCTGAAATCATAAGAAAAGGCCCTACCGGAGCTTATACCGGATTAAAAATAGATGGATATAGCATACTTGGTTCGTTATATAATATATCATTTATATTTTCTTCAGAGGATAAATTAGACACAGTTTCAATAATACCAAATGAAAAAAACTTAGATGTAAATAGCGGTAATGGGAGATTTCAAGAGCTAAATGGAATTCTTAAAACCATATATGGAAGTGAAACATATCATGTGAAATACGGAAGTTCTGGTACTATGACAGAATATGCTTGTTGGATAACACAAGAAAAGAATGTATTATTACGATTGGATTCGGTTTCATCTGTAAATATGACAGTATTATTTATTCAGTATTCAAAATCAAAAATAAAAGAATTGGAGAAATTATAAATAAAAAAACCAACCTAACAACTGCTTCAACCTGATATTTCCTTTGTCACGGTTTGTGCAGTCGCTTCGCTCCTTCATGCACAAACCGCGCCAAGCCCTTCGGGCACGGAAATACAGGTTAAGCCAATGTTAGAAAGACGCTGCGCGCGCAATGAAGAGGAGAGAAAAATGGGTCTTCTTAATTTATTTCGTAAAAAAGAAAAAGTAATAAATAGTACTGAAAGTAATTACGAGCTAAATCGAAGCCAATCTATGGAGTTATCTGTTCATCAGAATCCAACGATTAAACTACATGATGATTTAAAAGGATTGATATGGTTTGCCGATGGACCATTCAAAAATTATACAAATGAAAACATAGAAAAGAATTCCTTTGATTACAATGGTTTAAAGATCAGTCTTCGTATGACTGGAGATGAGGAACCAAGCTTAATTTACACAAAACAGCATATAGTAATTCCTAATGATATATCATTAATAGAAAGGCCGCCATATTTCCCTACATATTCTGGATTAACACAAGAACAAAAAGGTGTATATATTAAGCTGCTTCAAAACCCCTATGATTCAAGTATTGATATTGGTTTCGTCTTCATTTTATATTACGGGCTCGAGAGACATCTTCTTATCGGAGATTACGAAAAAGCCTACAAAGTTATAATAAAGCTACGTGATGTTCATTCAAATAAATCATTTCAATCTTATTCTGCTAATGCTCTAGTATTGACTAGTATGGTGAAACAGAAAGGGGAAATTGCACTCGAATTTATAAAATCATTGGATAAACAATTTGAATATTCATTTTCAGATAATTTATTCCTATTGTGTTACTATAGTTTTGAAATTCCTATATCCTCCAATGACATTATACGAATGTCTCGAACTTTCGAGTTTTCTAATTTGAATTATATTAAAAAATATCCAGATGTGTTTCAAGAAGTGTTAGAAAGCCTGCTTTTAGAGAAATACGGTGAAAAGAAAATTCTTCTTTCAAGGTTTATCAATAAAAGTGATATTTTGAAACTTCCATCACAAAATGTAACAATATTTGCGAATACATCAATACGCGATAAATCTGTCCCAGTACCAGTGCTTTCTTCTAGTTTTAAGCTAAAAAAGGAATTTAATATTTTATTAGAAAATACTCACGAAATTGTGAAGAAAAAAATAGCAGAAATGCGAAAAGATGGTTCACTAAAGAAGGAATAAAAATAAGCCTAACAACTGCTTCAAGCTGAGTCGCTTCTTTGTCACACTTTTTGCGAGAAGATTACGCAAAAAGTGCGCCAACCGCTTCGCGGTCGAAGCTTCCAGCTTAAGTCAATGTTAGGTCTATAATATTCAATTCAATATTATTACTATGATAGGAAAAAAAATGAAACGAAATTACCTTAATCAAAAAGAACGATTATTGTTGAATCTTGTTTCTCTTGCTTTGTTATTCCTTGCAAATTATTTAATATTTGGAACATATATCCCATCGTTAAATGAAAAAAGTCTATGGTTTCTATGTGCACTATTAAATATCTTTCTTGCCAATCATCTTTTTAGTCCATTTTTTATAAAGCCAATTGATTCGCTATCATTTGGGATAACAGCTTTTACTTCATTGATAATGATTAAATATGTTGATACATGGAGTATCTACAGTAAAGTACTTTACATGGCATCAGAAGGATACTTTATAGTTATAATAATTCTAGCAATTATATGTATTCTATTAAAAGATAGTAAGAGTGCAGCAAAAATAGGCTTAAGTGAACAAATAAAGACAATATTGTTTAGTATTGGATCTGCAAATGTAATCTTTTTATTTGTATTGTTTTTTGCTTTAGTTACTTATCATTATCCATCCGGTAAAGAAATAATTGGTATTTTATTTGTATATATAGTTTTAGTTGATCAAGATGTTATTCAAGAGTTATATTTGTTAATTATAAAAATTTGTCAAAGTAATCAACTTGCAAAAAAATTAATTGATTCTGGAGAAATTGTAGCTTATCAAGAACCAAATATTGTTTTAGTAAAGCAAGATACTGAAAAAGAAATACCCTATATGACCTGCATAATAATTAAAGATAGCTTTACTGAGCCGAAGCTTGGGTTTTCACTAGATTTTGTTGGTAAAGCGGATGGCGTACTATTAAGAACATTTGTATTTGAAAAAACTAATAATAAAAAAATAATCTCTGATATGAAATCAATTAATTATAACTCTGTATTGTTTGTTGATAAAGAGTATTTTGTTAGCAATGGTATATCTATACCAGAAAGAAAAATAATTGGTCTTGTATCATCAGATTCATCTATTGATTACTTAACTTTTGAAATAATAGTTGATGAAGACATACGTGTAGGTACTTTAATAAATACATATATTCAAGGGAAGTCTGTAATATATCAAGTAATTAACGGATTTACAAAAGAAGAAATAGTTCAGAAAAAGAATACATTTGGATATATTAATGTATTTGCTAGGAAAATTGGTGAGTGGAATACAGCTTCAAAAACATTTGTTCCGAATAATTGGCTACCACGAATCAATACAGAAGTACATAGAATTCTAGAAATTGAAAATCAAATACTTAATCCATCAACAATTGGTACATTTCCAGATTCAAAATATTCAGTATATATAAAAGATATAAATTCATTAGTTACGCATAATACAGCAATACTAGGTATTCTTGGTATTGGAAAGTCAATGCTTGCTATTGAGCTGATAGAAAGATTATTGGCTGAAAATATAAAAGTTGTTTGTCTTGATTTAACTAATCAATATAAAATTGAATTGGCAGAATTTATAGATGAAGAATATGAGCAACGATGCATAAATTCAATTCAAGAAGCTGGGAAAAAAGATAGGGAACTATGGGCCGAAAATGCAGCCGATGGAGGAAGCTTAAAAAATTTTGCAGAAGCTATTCGGATGGATCTTAATGAATTACTTACAAATATAAATGATAGAAACTTAAAAATATACAACCCTAGTCAGTTATTTGCTACAAAACAAAGAGAAGAACCTAGAAGCTTTCAAGTAGGTGGGCGATGGCAGAGAGGTGCTTCAGTCTATGCATTAACTGCAGTAGAAATTACTCAAATAATTAGTGAGACAATACTTGATTTAATATCTGATAATATGACTGACAAAGCACGAATATGTATTGTACTTGAAGAAGCTCATTCTTTAGTACCTGAGTATGGGTCAGTAGTAGCTGATAGTGATAAATACGCTACAAACGGAACCGCAAGAGCAATATTACAGGGTAGGAAATATGGATTTGGATGTATCTTGATTACTCAAAGAACAGCAAACGTTACTAAGACAATCTTGAATCAATGCAATAATATTTTTGCAATGAGAACATTTGATGATACAGGAAAAAATTTTCTTTCAAATTATATCGGTGAAGATTATACAAAAATATTATCTTCTATTCCAGCGAGACATGCCGTATTTTTTGGAAAATCTTCAAGCTGTGAAAATCCTGTTCTATTAAGGCTTAATGATAAGGATGTCTTTAGAAATGTTTTCAGGAATAGTCATCCAGTTAAAACGCTCGTAAAAGTAGTATTTGAAGAATCGGAAGCGATGCTTTCTACTGAGGATGAATTTGAAGATGATGAATTACCAGGAAAGACCTAACACCTGCTTCAACCTTATAAAGCCTTTTGTCACGCTTTTTGCAGGAACAACAATGCAAAAAGCGCGCCAATCCTTCGCTTCGCTCAGGCCAGGCTTTAAAGGTTAAGCCAACGTTGGAACGGACGCTTCGCGTCCGTTCCAACTTCGCTGCGGATTACAATCCGCCCGTTGGACGGTGCGAAACGCCGTCCAACATGTGAATTAAGTTGACTCAGTATGGGAATACCTTCGGCATTTCCGCGCTTCGCAACTTATCCGCAGCGAAGTTAGTTAGACCCTGCGGGCAATAAATTTTTTAAATTGAGATGCAACTATGAATTTATCATTAATCGAAGAGCTTCAAGAAATAGATAATGAGCTTATTATAGATGTACTTGAAAAACCATTGTCTCAACTATTTTCTTTAATACATAAGGTTCCAATACCTAAAACTTTTGAAGCCATTTCTATGTTACAATTGAATATTAGTTTTTTAAAAACTGGAATATTTGATCTGGCTTTAGCAGATAATAACTATGGTATGGCTGTATTAGAAAGAGCATTATATGAGCATTGGGTAAAACATTTCTATTTATTTATTCAATACTGTAAATGCAAAGATGATTCAGCAGGTATTGAATATTATAAATGGACTGATATAAAAGAGTATATCGATTATTTTAATAGTTTGAAAAAAAAACAAGAACTAGAAAAAGCGCAAAATAAAATTGAGACGATTGAATCTATAATCGAAGAAGTATATTCTGGATACGCGGAAATACCAAAAAGCGATAGATCAAACAATTTGAGTAACCTATCATTTTATAGATTATTAAAAAAAATAATGACAGACCTTACGTATAGAAGTAAAATATTAACAGAATTGCCTTCAGATTATTCAATACTTTCTTCATTTGTTCATGGTGGACCTCATGCAAATCGTCTGCAAATGTTTAACTCCTCTTCAGAAAAAGAAAGAGAGAAGACATTATATAAAGGTTGTAAAAAAGCTTATCTATTCTCAATAATGTGTCTTACAAATACGTTCATTATTGCAGGTCAATACGATAAAAGTCTTTTAAAATATGTTGAAATAGTTAAAGAATATGTGAATAAAGTACCAGATGATAAATGTGATAAATAAATTAAAATTCAGCTAACAACCGCTTGAACCTGTCTCTCGCTTTGTCATCATTCTTGCTGGCTTGCCCGAGCAAGGAAATGTAAGAAACTGCAAATGAGCGTGCAAGAATGATGCCAACCTTGCTGACGCCAGGGTACGCTCGCAGGTTAAGCGTATGTTAGGCCGATTTTCGAACCAATTAATTGATAGTATTAGGAAGGGCATAAAATGATTCCTGAAAAACAGACTAATAAAAAAGCTCAAACAGTCAGAAATAGTCGAGCATATTTAAAAGCGAAAAACAAAGCAGAAGCGTATGTTAATGATCCCCAAAAGATTGCAAAACTTGTAGGTGAAGCTACAGAAAAGACAAATCGAAATGAGGGGCCAATAACTAAAATATTAGATAAAGTAAGTGCATGTATTAGACTAATAAAAGCCTATGCCAATGGTTCATACAGGAAAATACCATGGCAGTCATTAGTATTGATTCTAACAGCAATAATATACTTTGTTATGCCCTTTGATTTGCTGCCCGATGTAATTGTTGGATTTGGCCTTATTGATGATGCGGCAATACTGACATGGACGATTAATACAATAAAAAAGGATATTGATGCCTTTATTGAATGGGAAACAACTCAAAAACTTACTGCCTAACAATCGCTTCGACCCGATTCGGCTATTGTCACGGTTTGTGCAGGTCGCGCGCCACTACGTGACGACGCTCCGTTATGCACAAACCGCGCCAATGTACGCGTTAAGGGTCAAGCGTATGTTAGGTTTACGTTCGAATAGAAAAGGAAATAAATATGAACAAAGACGATCGAAGTCATTTTATCATTTCAAAAAATGATATATCTCAAAAAGAAATCGAAAAAAGTGGATTTGGAGAAGTATACAAACGTGGCGACTTAGCAAATCATAGCCAAATACTAAAAAGAAGTTTTACGGCGATAACGACTGAATTAAATAAGACAAAAGATATGGATGTTCTTCAGCATATTGCACTATCTGTAAAGGTACCTATCGATTGGAATGCTAAGAATGAAAAGGGGCATCTTGAGAATTTAGGATTCGAAGTCCTTGAGTACAGTAATAGCGATAAATCAGTAATTACTGTTAGTATCCCAAAATCGAAATGGGTAGAAGTTGGTCAGAAGATCGAAACCTATGCAGAGACCAAGGGATCAGGGAAAACGAATCTTCAAGGAATAGATGGATTTATAAAAAGACCTGAGCAGGATGCGATAAATATAAAAGAAAACATTGGACAAACAAAAATAGAAGCAGCTATAAGCTTTTTTGATATATTTTCTGAAACTGAATTATCTGCAATATCAGAAAAGATAAATATAGATTTATCTACTGCAGGAAATTTTGTTAATAATATTCGGCTTTCTGATAACGATATAATAATTGAATGTAAAGCAGACGCCAAGGCATTGGCAAAAATTGCAAGAGACTATATCAGCGTAAAATCGATATTCAATAATGAGGAAATATCAGTAGAAAGAACAGCCTTGCGATCTGAGAAACATGCCGTCAATAGAATTGAAAAGCCAATAACTGACCAAACTATTGGAGTTATTGATGACGGTATTTTCCCTAGAATAGACCTTAATCCAATTGTAAAGGATCGAGTCGTAAACCAGATTCCAGGAGCCGTAACAGCTGTTGCATCTCATGGAACATATGTAGCAAGTCGATGCGTATTCGGAGATATTGAACTTAGTGATATGGGAAAAACCCTGATTCCTTCTTGTTGTATTGCTGATATTCCGGTATTTGGCTACGATAAATCGGGTAATTATTTGCGTCCAAAAGAAACTGACCTAATAAAAGCAATTGACGATTATGTTTCAGCAAATTATAAAAGCGTTAGAATATATAACATATCTCTTGGTTTCGGTAATCCTATCGGGTTGCAGAAAATTTCTGAAACAGCAAAACGCCTCGATATCTTAAGCAAAAAGTACGACGTTCTTTTTGTTGTCGCGGCAGGCAATATTAATAATCAATTAGGGGATTATCCCGCTGCTCACTTTAATTCAGCTATGGCGAAAATATCGTCACCGTCGGAATCTATACTTTGTCTTTGTGTCGGATCAATAGCAAAGCATGCAAAAACAATATCGATGTCTAAAGAAAATGAATTGTCGGCCTTTTCAAGAATTGGCCCTGGGCTTTTTGGAAGCATTAAGCCTGATTTAGTAGCACATGGAGGGAATCTAAATCAAAATTACCAAGAAGATCCTGACATCGCTACTTCTGGTTTTTCACAAACAGCGGGTATTTTGGATAGCGATAATGGGACGAGCTTTGCAGCACCGATCATAGCAAATATTGCTGCTCATCTGTATGACTATTACCCAATGTTTGGAACGAATATGATACGGGCACTCCTAATACATAATACAATAAAGAGAAAAATGCCTTCCGGGGTTGGATTATCTGACTATTGTGGTACTGGATATGGTGAGCCAATTCTAGATTCCTGCATTAAGACAAAAGGAAATGCGTGTGTTTATTTATACGAAGGGGAACTTAATACCCAAAACTATGAATATGTTAGTTTTTATGTCCCTACAAAAGTAGCTAAAGGTAATCAAGAATTTACCGTAAAAGTAACGATCTGTATTGATCCTGATGTTAATAAAAACAATGACAGGGAATATTCTTGTGCAAGGATATCCAGCGGTATTATGCATTTACGAAAAGAAATATTAAAGAAGGCAACACCAGCAGAATGCAATTTGTCTGAACCGTATAATTCCATTATGCAATTTAGTAATTTGCATAAAAGAAGAATCGAACCTGGGTATTGGGCTGTAAGAATAAGGCTTTTTGCAAGAAATGTTAATCAGAACGTATATAAGCAAAAATTCGCAATCGTAATAGAAATAATTGACAATAAGAATATGTTGGATTTGAGGAAAGAGGTATTAGAAGAGACAGGCGAAAAGTACCAAAGCAAAAAAGCAGATAGGAAGTATGCATAGAAACCTAACAACTGCTTCAACCTGACAATCTGCCCTGTCATGATTCCTGCTGAGATAATGTCGCAGAAATCACGCCAGGGCAGATTGCAGGTTAAGCGTATGTTGGACGGACGCGCTTCGCGCGCTCAGAAAAAAATACGTTAAAAATTCTACATATAATTCACCAACTAAATATTATTAAATAGAGATTATAAAAAAGTTGATTGGAAAAGATGTTTTCGATGGAAGCAGTAAGTTTTTATTTGTGTCAAAGGTTAGATTATCTATAGTTTTCTGTTAAAGTTTGGAGTAAAAAATGAATAAACGACCAGGAGATTACCTTATTCTTAATGAAATAAACAGAGAGGTTTTTGTAATAACCAGCATAGTAGAAGGTGGTTTTGGGAAAATATACTTTACGCTCCCTGTCACATATGGTATTTGTACTATTCCATTGGCTTTGAAGACAATTAAGCACATTGATAACTTGGAGTTATTTAAACGAGAAGCACTTTTATGGAGTAAAATAGCAAAGCATCCTAACATTGCGGAATATGTAGCGTTCGGTAAGATTGAAGGCGAGTATTATATCGCATCTCGAAGGTACAAAAAAACACTGTCAGATATAAAATATAGAGATATCTCTGCTAATATATTAAGAGACTACATTGTTGGCTTATGCAAAGGGCTTCATTATGCTAATGAACAGGTTGGTCTTATACATAAAGACATCAAACCAACAAATATTTTTCTTGATGGTAAAGAGATAAAAATTGGCGATTTTGGATTAGCAGATTATACGAAAAACAGGTATATATATAGCTTCAGTAAAGGAGAAATACAACAAGATTTAGTTATTAGCGTAGGTGAAATTGGTGGAACACTTCCATTTATGGCTCCCGAGCTGTTTTTAAGCCCAGATCCGGTGTTTAACATTCGTACTGATATATATGCAATTGGTATTACTTTTTTTTCCCTCATCACTGATGGTGGTTTCCCTTATGAGAGCACCACAATTAAAGTCAATAAAACAACAATGAAACTTTTTATTAAGAATACTGCAAAATTGAATTCATTGAAAATACAAAAAATAATCCTACGTTGTATAGATCCAGATGAGAAAGCTCGATATCAAAGCTATGAAGATCTGTTAAATGATCTAGATATAGAAGAAGATGATTATTCAAAGCTGATAACTGCTGATCATGAAATTGCAAGTATTATTAATCGTATTCAATCCATTCGTAGGATGAAAAAGTATCAGGAAGCCCTTGATGAATTGAAAATTGAACTTAAACGATATAATGGACATCCTTTGTTGATAAATCAACTTGCGGTTATCTTAATCGAAACTGGGAAAAAGGAAAAAGCAAAAGACCTTCTCTCTACTCAATTCAACACATATGAATCTGTAGGGTTAGAGAAAATTGATGCCGGGATGAATCTCTGCTTGCTTTATTTTGAAGATGGTGAAATATTTAACTTTATATGGGTATATGAAAAATGCAAAAATGCGATTGAAGATGTTCGTCCAACATTCACAAAGATGTTTTTTGAAATAGGGTTATACGAACTTTATCTAAAAAGATACAAGCAGGCGCTTGACTCATTGTACATATATACATGCAATAATCCAAATAATTACATTGCAGCATTGGGGCTTATATATGCTGCTCTTCATGAAAAAGAAGAAAGAAAAATAGTAAGAGTAATGCAAGGATTGACAATTACGAATGAAAACTTACAAGGAATCCTTAATGGTATAGAGGAAGGAAATATCTCAAAAGAAGAAGTAATGGCAGAACTTGATGTGTTCTTTTATAAAGAAAAGAAAAATGTGGTGTTAAAAAATTTCTATGAAAAACGCATAGAAGAACTAGATTTACAAAGAGGGACAAAGCTTATATTTTTAGTTTTATTCTGCAATTACATATTTGAAGAGATTGTAGAAAAATATATAGTATTGAAGCCTTATACTAATATCGGATTGGCTGAATTTACCCTTGCGCTTGCTCCGTATTTGCATCAGCTAACAGCACCTGATTTTGAAATGACTCAATACTCAAAGAGTACTGGGTTAATCATTATGTTTGCATTTTCGATGGTTGTAAGTACAGCAGACGGAACAGGAAAACTTAATGCTTCTATAAAAGCACTCGAAGAACAAAGTCGGCTTAAAAAATACCAAGGTAATGAATTGTACGAGCAACTCTATAAATCATTAAAAATTGAAGGTAGTGAAAATGATAAAGAAACAAATATAAGGCGAATTGTTGAGTCTATTTTTAAAGGGCTTGTCAATAAAGCAATTTCAAATACTCAGTTAAGGGTAAATTCAGGCAAAGATAAACTATCAGGACTATGCTATTTCCCCTTAGGAGATAACGATTTCTTTGAAAACATTAAGCCCATTCTTGAATAAAAAATGAACAAAATGGGGAAATGCATGGTAATGCTTTGGGATGAAAAAACTTTTAAAAAGTTAATGAACTATCCACCGAAGCCAAGAATTGCAGCGATGTTCTTAACTGTCCTTTCTGAATTAATGAGGCATATGATTTATGAAGTATTGCTATCTGAAATAAATAAAGCTGAATATATAGGCACCGATAAAGATATTGTAGATTGCTTGTGTTACTTTACAGCTCGGTCTCTTACATTTACAAATGAAGAGTTTGAGCGAACGATCAATATATTTGATAATAAAAACGAAAGCTACTTGCTTATAAGAAATTTCATAACAGATTTTACTATGGCATCATGCAATGATAGGGAACAATATGAATCAATTTCAATTAGTAATGACTCTAGGGTAGTATTTCATCAGATGATGGCTACTCTGTATTTTTTAAGTAAGAAAGAATATATTTTTGATATCTCAATAAAACATAGAGAGGCATTTCAAGCTTTTAATAGGTTTTCTCATTTATTGGTTAGTGCCGCTGTAGCAGCATTTTCAAGACAAGAATCAAATTTTCTTGAAGATAAAACTAGACAAATATTAAAAAAAGCCAGTCAGGAACAGAAAAATGTAGTACTCGCGTATGCTCAAGTTATTTCAAATGGTAATGCTATTGGATATAGAGGTAATTAGTAGCATAAATCTGTTAAATCTATGCATGATGGCATCATTAACTAAGTATTATTGCGCAGTTTTTAAATTTTTCAGAGAATATGAATTTTCTTCTAAAATTCGAGTAGTAGAGAATATGAAAACGTCCAACAACCAGTTAAGCTGACTCGCCTCTGGCTCGCAGCTTAACTGAATGTTAGATCGACGTCTTCGGCGCCAAAAGCATCAAAAAATAGTATATATCGTACTGTATATATTTTAATAAGGAGATCATATGATCAAGCACTTCATTCTTCATGAAATTAAAAAGAGCAATAAAGCGCGCGATGGTATATTCCTTTCTTCAATAACAGAAGTTGAAAAGGATGATACTGCGAATGCCTTAATCGATGATTTACATGATGCGATTTCAAAATCTTCTAAAAAGGTTTATGGACTGTTTTCTGAAGCTGGGACTTCGTATTTTCATCAAGAATTAGACTTATATCAAACAAATTCAAAATATGATCTACTAGAAAAATCAAAGCTCTTTTTGGGAGATTTAAATAGTCAAAGTTTGATATCTCTAATAAATCAAGAAACATTATCAAGTGGTGGTCACATTCTTCTTATAGAATATTCTAAAGAAAGTAAAAATTATATAATTGTTGCCATGATAAATAATCGTTTAGGTCGAGCAATTAATGTTGAAAATGGTGTTCCAAAGTTAGTAAAGACTGAACAAATTGATTTTCAAGAATTGGATTTAGCTTGTAGAATTGATATGGATAAATACAAATTACGCCATGCTGGCGGTAATTACTTATGCTTTATGTCTGAAAGGGATTCTATATCAAACTACTTTATAAAATTCATTGGATGCGAAAAATTCAATCAAAATAAGGATAATAGTAAAAAAGTTGTAAATGTTGTTAACGCAATAACAAAAGATTACCCTGATAAAGAGGTATATAGAAAAAGAGCATATGAGTATTGTGAAGCAAGAATAGCAGCCAATGATATGATTGATATATATGCAATGTCGGAGTTTATATTCGGTACATCAGAAAGAGATAAAATTGCAAAAAATGCAGATAGTATGAATATTGAAGTAGATAATCTATTTTCAATGTATCGAGCTGAAATGAAAAGGTTTATTAGCTTTAAGTTTAAAGGTGATTGGATTCAAAGTTTAGCATTTGATAGATCTCATATTGGAACAGATATTATTATTGATTCACAAAATAACTCGGTTATATTTAAAAATGTTTCAAAGCTTATTGAGGTAATACAGAATGAAGATAAATAGTATTATTGAAGATATAAAGTTATTATTTAATTCATTGATTATAATTAGCACAGATATTACTATTAAAGGATATTTGCATTTTACCGATAACGAAACTAAGGATAAAGTTTATTTAGTTTTAGAAAAAGATTATAAGGAAGATAATGGGTTCTATTCTAGTAGCTTAATTTTTCAAACTAAAGTAGATATTGAAAAGTTGGAAATAGAAATAGAACGAAATAGTATTCGGGAAAAACAAAAAGTATCAATATTTTATAATATTGAACACTTCTTGCAGAAAAATAAAGAAAAAATGCCTGAAGACGATATATATATTTATAAAGAAAATCCTAATGAAATCATGGGGAAAGATAGTCCATTACTAATTGAGTTTAAAAATTATATGTTATTTGTTGATATAATAAAAGAAATATCTGATATTAAGAGAAGTGATTTTGAATTTATATTATATAGTGATTCAATAAAAGGAACTGCAATAGAAATAGATAGAGGTTGCTTAATAAATGATAACGATGGTATCGCTAGATTAAATTCATATAGAAAGCATATTGATCAAACAGGGCCTGATTATTCGAAAGAATTTAACTTAATACTTAAAGACCAAATATGCGAAATAAGCAATAGATATAAAACAAAACAGATAAGCCAGATAGTTGAACATTTTAGTGAATTACAGATTGAGGTAATGCGGAACTTTCATATGTTTTTAAGTAATTTTTCATTTCAAAAAATTAAAAACACTTATATTCAAGAAAAAAGTAAATATATCGAAATACTAGATAAATATGTAAGCACAGTACAGAATGTAGTATTCTCAATTCCGATTAGCGTAGGGATTACTTTGTTAATTAAAAATATTGATTCAAACAAAATCATTGAATCAATGATAACATCAATAGCCTTTATATTCTATACAGTAATATCAATCATTATTATAAAGCAAAATAGGGCATCTGTATCGATTACTGAGGAAATATTAAAGAAGGAAAAGGCTAGACTTTACGAAGTTGCTACGTGTAATGGGATGATGCCAGAGGAAGATGAATTCAAAATATATTTTGAGCTATTTGCTAAAAAGATAAAGCTAGTTAAGATATTATCTATGATAATAATAATTACTTTAATAATATTGTCCTTGTTTTTTGCGTTAAAACTTATGGTAAGTATCCCAGTAATACACGGAATTATGAGAAAAGTATCGATATTTCTTGAACAATATTCATTTTTTAAGCTAATTGTTGTAGTACTACGGTTTATTTACTAAGGTTCTTCCTAAGACATAGTTAGGTTGACGCCTTCGGCGCTTAAAACATAAGGGCGGTTGTATGGAACTTGATGAAGCAGAGTGCTTAACTATTGAAAAAGGAAATGTATTAATAAAGTTTCCAGATGATATGATAAATAAATTAAAGAAAATTGAAAGAGTCTGTGATCAAGCTGAAGGTGCATTACATTTAATATTCAATGAGAGTAATTGTGATAATTGGAGCCAAAGGAACGATGTTGATAAAAACGAAAAAATGAAGTTATGTTTACTGAGATGTGCATTATCTGAAATTGTTGGAATTGAAGATGCACTAAGAAAGTACTATGAAAATAATAATATTTTTCGTCTCTATGATACTAAGGATCCAATAATTCATTTTATTAGGGAATTAAGAAATTTTGAAATTCATATTAAAGAGACAAAAATAAGCAAACATAATATTAAAGTTATTTATGATGGTGAAGTAGTTACATATAAGGGTTCTGAAGTATCAATTAATATTGACTATTTACATATTGATTTAGGCTCATTCAAAAAACTTAAAAATTATAATCTGTATACTCTAGATCAATGGAGTTTTATGAAAGATAAATTTGACAAACTACAAATGAATTGGGGTTATCAAGAAGTAATAATAGGTGCTGTTGAAAAATATTGTACACTACTAGTAGATCATTACAAATTATAACCTAACACATGCTTCAATCTTATAAATCCTTTGTCATGGTTTGTGCAAGAATGAAGAGCACAAACCACGCCAAGCCTTCGCTACGCTCAGGCGAGGATTTAAAGGTTAAGCGAATGTTAGGGAGTGCGGACAAAATCTTGGACATGAATCGTGGTCAGGAGGTTGTTTGTGTATTCAAGGGAAGATCGAAACAGTGCTATTGAGCTTTGGCTGAAGTAGGATAAAAGTTTGACAGCCGTAACCAATGAACTCGGTTACCCAAGTCCCAAGATGCTGGCAAGGTGGTACAAGGAATACCTTGAAGAAAAGGTGACTGGTGTCATCCATGACCACCATCGACGATTGAGTAGGTATATTATGCTGAGCCCCTCGGACAGGACTACTACAGAAACTGAATAAGGTGGAATATCCTAAGAAAAGGAGCGTCCACCATGAGGAAGAAGTTCGACGAGCAGTTCAAGGCAATGGTTACCCTCGAGGCAGTAAAAGAGGAGCGTACGCTCCAGGAACTGGCCGAAAAGTACCAAGTCCACCCGAACCAGATCAGCGTCTGGAAGAAGAAACTCTTGGAACAGTCCTCGGCACTGTTCGAACGAAAAAACAAGAAAGACGAGGAATACAGCCAGCTCAAGAAGGAGAAGGAAGAACTCTTCCGCCAGCTGGGGCAAATGCAGTACGAGAAC
>Ga0209340_1001569_pt1 | contig 15768 bp, 15 predicted proteins | sample EPASupsiteSAE323_FD_187266 | JGI IMG/M metagenome (GOLD analysis project Ga0209340, IMG submission 187266) | Bioremediated contaminated groundwater from EPA Superfund site, New Mexico - Sample SAE3-23 (SPAdes) (version 2) | ecosystem: Environmental > Aquatic > Deep subsurface > Groundwater >... | reverse complement strand
CCCTCTATGACTTTGTACTTGTCCGTCACAACTGTGTCAAGAGGTTTCCATGAGAAATATACCGTACTCAGGTTTCCGCTCGCGTCATAAGTTGGAACTGCTGAAGCCCGATAAGTTTTCCCAGAATACTTTTCCATATCAGTTATGACATCTGAGATAGTGTTTTGATTTAAGGTAACCGAATAATTTGTGAAAGTAACTCCAGTATTAACATAGCCAGCATTATAGGTTAGCCGCCGTTTATAGCTCTTGGTGTCTATGAAATACTGAAAAACTGCCTGGGCATCTACCGAAGAAGTCCATGCTTTAGTTTCTTCAATATCAGTCCATTCCGCCTCATCCATATGTCCTACGCAATGCAGGGAAGTAGTATTTTTATTTCCGTAAGTTCCTTCAATTTCTTGTATAGTTCCAGAAAAAAGATCCTCCCAAACTGTCCTTTCAAGAGGATTCATTTTTGTTGAAACCTGGACCCGGATAATATCATCTGTCCTGATAGGTGACATATACCCCGAAGTTCCACCTGAAGTATTAGTCACAATTTCAAGGTCGCAAGTCGGAACCTGGAAAGTATATTGCTCGTTAGTGGTTCCCTGAACTATAGTAGGGTAGTATTTATCTTTCTGTGTATTATTTCTCTGGACCTCACACCTATAAGCGACCTGTCTTATCATCAGATCCCCACTTTTCTATCATTGTAATACAACGATACATTGCATCCAGCATCAGAAGACATATCTATCCCAAAAGTGTTAGAACTCCCTAAATTAATAAATGGTCTTTCTGCGTCTACTGTAACAAGATCAACGTATAGCTGCATCACCGAAACAGCACACGTCGCACCAGACGGGGGTATAATTTTTATATAAAATTTTGTTGAATTTTTCAGAGAAAGACTTGTAGCATTGTTTAGGAGATATGTATAAGTCGAATTTGTGATATCAGCAGATGGATTGTTGTCCACTGCGTAAAATGTGCCAGGGCTCCCTCCGGAATCCACCGCTATATAAACAAGAGGATGCCCGGAATTAACATATAAAACTAATTCCGGAATACCAGTTACAGGGAATTTTGTATCAAATGGATAAATAAGGTATGCTGTATCAGATATTGTAATATTTTTATTCGTCGATGAATATGTTACTGTGCCTGAAACTGTCGAAATGAATGAATAAGCGTTGGTCGAAAAATCGTCTATGAAAGTATATGCTCCGGTATCATCTGCGTTTACCCGTATTTTACTTCCGGGGACAAGCAGGTTAGCAATTTGTAATTTTGTAAGAGTATCGGCGGTATTATACACTGCGATATCTTCTGGGAAAGTAGCCCCGGAACCGCTTATTTCTGTATAAGCAACCGAGAGGTATTTTGCAGATGCGTTATAAGTCCCGCTTGATGATTTGAGGTATAATTTTATTACAATTGCTGTGTTTTCATCACATGTTATGGCTGCTGTGCCATATGTTACAGTATCACGGGGGACCATAGAAGCATAAAGTGCAGTCGTGGAATACTCTAATATAGTTCCCTCGGCTCCACCATTCCACCCGGAATTCGTTAATGTGAGCTTTACAGACGCCGTTGAACTTGCGTTCTGAGTCCACTGCTTTACTCTAGCTACATCTATCCGATGAGAAACCCCCGCTACGGCGGCAACCGTGAGAGTACAGTCAAGATGATAACTGCTACTGCTTGAAGAATATGTATTACCAGTATCATATTTTGTGTAAGATGCCCCCGCGACCGGTCCAGATGATCCAAAATTGGAAGCCTCCACCTCAATATCCGGGATTGTTACGACAGTTCCCAAAGTCGTTATTTGGTTCCCAAATGTACTATTTTCGTAATTTCCCGACTCAGTACACAGCACATCATCGAAAATAAACATTCCACCCGATTCAGGCGTATCAGTAACATATATTTTGATTTTAGCATCTGCTGGCTGAGTTAAAAACGTATAATCAAACGTCAACCATTCCCACGCACCGTTTGGGCCTTCACGGGTAGCAGAATCAACTGAAACGCCATCTACGACGAGTTCAATTGTTGATGTGCCTGTAAGTGTCAATGTAGAAAACAAATAACACCCGAATGTATATGTTTTTCCGATTTCAACCGGGATACTCTGGTATATTTCTCCGAGTTTGACAGTCGTCCCGTCGCCCTCGATTACATACCCATACGTCCCGGAATTAGGGGCTAGCATTACCGCCCCTTTTATCATGTCGTCGTCTGATTCCCATGAGTCTGGGATATTACCTGCGTCACTTGTTACCCATTCCTCGAATGAAAAGTTTTTAACAAGGTTCCCGGCAAAACAGGTATCTATAGAAAACGTCGATCCTGTGCTGTCTACATATGCACCCCTCGAATGGACTACATCAGAGAGCATGAAAGGCAGGTCAGTACAAAACAGGAAAGAAAGTGGATGTACTCTTTCAGGCACGTACTGAGATAGTCTAAGATCTGAAGATAAATCACCTACAACCCCTGTATAATGCCAGCCCTCATATGGATGTCCTGGGCTGAATGTCCCGCTTCCCTCTGTCATTATAGCGGCGAGAATATCATCAAGCTCAGTTATAGATTTTGCAAGGACATCTATCGTGAAATCAATACCGCCCGCTTTGAACTGGTCGATAGATGACCCCCATTTGCCGGGATTTTCATGTTTTGCAAGCCTGATTGTGTGTTCTGAATGTTTCCTTTGATATGAAAAAGGATACCCGTTGATTTCTCCCGTTATGGTCATGATACCGCCTTGATCGAATTTTTTGACGTGCTGCCGGCATAATTATTGTATGTGGTGATTTTCACGTTTTTCTCTCCGGTTCCCCCGCCTCCGCTACTTGTTACGGGAGCCGCATACTGGCCGGTTTTGTCAACTACTTTGACATTGCCTTCCCCTGTTCCAGATCCACCGGATGAAGTAACGCCGAGTTTTGCTCTTGTATTCCATTTGCCCGCGAGTGCTTCGAGTTCGCCTACTTGTGCAATATTAGTCTTAATAGCTGATCCTATACGGTTAGCTGCTGAAATAGCAGCAGAAGCCGCCGCATTTGCTTTATTTGACACATCTACAAATGAAGCAGAGTAAGCATAATTTGTGCCGGTTGCTCCTGATATCGCCGCCTTTAGTGCATTTACCGGAGAAACCCCGCTCTGAATCGCATAAACCATAGGCGTTGCGTTTGATGTTACAAGAGAGAATCCTGCTGCCATCTGGCCGGTAGCAGCTTGCGTATTTGCTCCCATCTGAGTTGCACTTTGTCCGGCTGCATTATTACCTGAAACAATTTGACCAGTGGCATTTTGTACATTACCGCCAGCCAAAAGAGCCGATTGCCCTACGGTGTCATATCCCCCGGCCATAATCCCGGCTGCACCTGTAACCTGATTGCCTGCATCAGTCGCGGAAGTTCCAATATTAGTATTATCATTTCTAATTTCTTCTGCCTGAGTATGGATGTTAATTCCCATATTGGTAAATTGTGAGATGATCCCGCTTACAACATTACTTACACCCTCAAGAAATCCAGGGGGGAACATATCAACAATAGCCTGTTTAATTCCATCCATTACTATGGTGATTCCATCCCATAGCATCCTGGCAGCTTGGAGAATACCGTCTACGGTGATCGTAAACAAATCTTTTAGTAAGTTCCATGAATAAGTAACAATACCCGTTTTTTCATCGAGATAAACGAGTCCGGCAGCAACCAGGGCAAGAGCACCAACTATTAATGTAGCAGGCCATAGGGCCGCCGAAAGAGTAACCCCAAAAATAGCAGTTTCAGCCGTAACCAATGGCAAAATCGCACCATAAGCGATAAATCCAGCCGCTAGAGCTCCAATTCCCGCGACCCCCAGAGCAGCAACGACTAAAAATGTTTGCATTGATTCTGGAATCCCAGATAAAGCCCCGGTAAGTGACACAGCTACGCCCATAAGACTCTGAAAAACGCCCATGAGGCTAAGGGTCTGTACCTCCATATTTTTCATGTCGTAGCCCATGACATCAGCTAGGCCCATACTGAGGTTATCTTTGAGTGTTGACCACATGCCGGAAAGGGTCTTACTCCGGGTTTCCATTGCTCCGGCATATTTATCGTTCCATATTGCCGTAATTGTTGACGTTATCATTTCCCGGTTGTTCCGGTCAACGACTTCGGCCATCTGTTTCCCGTTTTTGTCAACGTAAGTAAGGGCTGTCTGACCTATAGAGGCCATTTCAACGCCCAACTGTTGATAGTTTTTCTTTGTAATCTCAACCGCTTTGATACCAAACTCTTTGAGTCTTTCAAATTCTCCTGTCTGAGCGTCTGCAAGGGCTTCTACTGTATCATTAAGAGACTTGCCCATTGATGCGGCGGTATCTCCTATTATTCCTAGATAGTCCTGAGCTTCAATGCCGTAAGCTTTCAGCTTGATAGTTGCATCCATTAATTCGGGAAAAGCAAAAGGAGTAGACGCGGCGAAATCCCCTAACCATTGAAACTTTTCGCGGGCTACATCCAGATCGCCGTACAAATTTGTAAGGGAAACACCAGCATCCTGGAAACCTGATGCTATCTGAGTTCCTATTGCAGCAATTCCGGTAACAACTCCAGCCGGGACAAGAAAAGCCCCTGCCATTGCAGTTTGAGAAGCAGACGAAAACGAGCTAATTTTTGATTCTGCTGAATTAAGTTCGGCGGCGTAGGCTGCAAAGCTGCCTTTATCTATTTTAAGTCCGGCTAGAGCAAATAATTCACCTACAGCACCCATATTATTGACCCATCCTTAACGCATTTGCAGCACTTATTTGAGCCTGTGCAATCAACAATAACTCTTGATCTTCCGGTTCTAGTTCAGGCTTAATCAAATCGTCAACCGTATACAAAGTGCCGTCTCCCTTCGGTTTCACATACATTGAATTATATATTGCTGCGATTATGTCAGCCCGTCTAACTCGTTCCCCTTCAAATTTCTGTTTAAGTTCCTCGGAAGAATCGGATATCACAAGTTCAAGCCCGGATAATGACATCCTCAGAGCTTCAGCAGGCTTTATCTTGCAGAGTCTCCAGGCTAGTTTCTGAATTTCAGTTATCCATTCCCACGCTGGGAGGTTATCAAAGTCACTTCCCCCTTATCCTCCCCCTCTAATTTTTTTTGTCTATCTGCAAGGTCATTTTCAAGTTCCTGCAATTCGAGGAATTTCTGTTCTGAAATCAGCCGTTTCCTTTCTTCTATATACCTTTTCCCGTCTTCTCTTGCCTTTTTATCGAAAAGCCCGGAATCTGCGAAAGCATCAAAGAGAAGGCTTTCAAGAGCGTCATATCCATTTTCAGAGTAATATTCATTAGTCAGTTTTGAGGCTTGGTCGACTGAAACTTTGTCTGATGGATCAAAGTTGAGTCCTATATGAATCATTTTTTTAATATCGCCTATAGACAAGCCTTCTTGCCCGGATGATTCAAGCTTAGCCAGTTTCTCAAAGAACCCTTTTTTTGATGTCGCCTTTACTACTCCGAAAAGAGCCTCTAAGCTATCGAGAGGATAAAAAAGTGAATGGTCGCCGATAAACGGCGTTTTTTGTTCTGCCATGAAATCACCTTACGATGCTGCTACTGAAAGGATCAGTTTGTAGATTCCCGGAGCAAGACCCGACTTTGTAACAATTATAGTTGCATTTGTAATTGATCCGTTTGTAAGCCCTGTTATCGCCGAAGATGCCACACCAGTGGCCACCACGTTTCCGTCTACCGTTATTGTCGTTCCGGATGTTGCACATGTCGGGGTAATTGTTACAGATGTTATCCCGGCTGCGATATTTGCGATATAAGTACCGGGGTCTTCTGCTGCAACTGGATTAATGACAGTGCCCGCACCTGAAACAACGAAGAAAGGAGTTGTCAGTTTTGCAGTAGTAGAAGCTGACCAAGTCGCACCGCCTGTAATAATCAGGTTGCATCTTAGACAGACCTTTTTGTCGATAATCGGAGTTGTTGCAGAAGCAACGAACGCGGAAAATGATTTTGCACCTACTCCACCGGGAAGAGTAAACACGCAAGTATGGGCGGTTGCTCCGGCCACTATGTCAGTCGCGTAAGCTGCGATTAATGCAGACTGCCCCGCGTCTGTTGGGTCATAAATACATTCAACTGTAACAGATCCGGAGTCTATTCTTCCCAAGAAGAAAGAATAATAGTCGCCTGAATCGTTGTTGGTGTCATCGACCTTTTCAGCTTCCGGCGAAGGGTCAGGGATATTGTCAAGTAACAATTTTCCTACTGTAGTTCCATCGAAAGTAAATGCAAAATTTTTTGCGTATATCGTTGCTGCCATGTTATACCTCGATCATTAACGTAAAATTTGAAGAGTAGATGAATCTATCATTTTCGTCCTGTCCCAAATAAAGAGGATCTGAATTGATAGCCTCTATTGAAATTATTTCAGTGGATTCTATAACAACATTACAAATTCCATCCAACAGATAAATAATTGATTTTGATTTGCTGTATGCTGTGGCATCATCAACATTTCGTACCTGCACCCCAAGTTCATGGTAATAAATCGTACAGTCTCCTGTCGCAGTTCTAAAAGGGGGTGCTCCACCCTGATTAAAAAGAGTAATACAGTTAGAGACAATTTTCTCGAAACCTGAAGTAAATATATCAGTTCCAAACGTCCCGATACTGTTATCCTCCAGATATTCCCCTATATCATCAATCAAACTCACAGTATACCCCTCCATACATTTTCAAGTTCTTTTATAAGGACAGGTGAACGCCTGAGTAAAGGGGTAGAAAGATATTTCCATTGTCCTACGGGGTGATGATACCAGGGGGTTTCATGCTGTTTGAGTGCGTAAGGGGTATTAAAACCGATCCGCATATAAAATTCAGTGGGGGTATCCTTATCATCTCTTATATATCCTGATTTTCTAAGGTCTCCTTTATCTTTAGGGGTTAATTTCGTTTGAGATTCTTTCAGTGTATCCTTCGCAAACTTTTTAACAGCGTTTTTTGATACAGATTCTAACCGTTTTTGAGTAATGAGAAGATTAGCGATACATACAGCAGATCCAGGCATTAAATGGAGCCCTCCCCGTAGTAGACATCAACGCAAACATCCCGTCCAACATGGTCATGTATAGCGTGAATCAAAACGATTTTTGAGTATGTGCTATCAGGAAGGACGATTTTATCATCTGGATTTATGACAGTTCCAGCAGGGAATTGAGTCCAAGCAACCGCTAAAACTTCTTTATTGTTTGAATCCGTGATAACCTTAGATAATTTTGCATACTTGCAGGTTAAACTCGCAGAAGTCCCGTAAGTGACCTTATGATGTGCATCTTTGGAAGCATATGGATATCTTGTTACAGTGGATGGAAACATTCATCCTCCCCTGAAACAGACATAAAAAAATAAGATTCTCCCGACATAGTAAGGGTATTATAGGGGGTGCTTTGCCGGGAGATAGTGACGTTTCCGTCTTCATTGGGATTAATGGTGATGGTGATGCCCTCCGCAGTGGTGATGACTTGAAAAACCAAGATTAAAGGAGGGACTTGAAAAAGAGTAAGAAGGTGTTGAGACTTGGTATAATCTTAGATACTCATCTCTTTCAGCTTCGTGCTGTTTGATTTCTTCGATAATGCCCGTAAAACTAACTTCATATTCTGGTGTTTTGTTTGTGGAGAGCTCCCCTATTGCTCTAGCCCTTTTTATGGTAATGGCAACTGCGTCATGTATTACGGCTTGAATTAGGTATGCATTAGTTTGATCTGTGGAGCCTGCTTTTGTTAATATTGCGGTTGTGCTTGCGGCAATTATGCTTGTGATATCTGCATCTGAGATTTGGTCAGGGTCGATATAGACTCTAACGTCTGCATATGTGCACATTGCCATGAGTAGAAAGAGACTCCCTAACTATATAACCAAAAATCCAACAAAATACCAATATCAAAAATCAATATAGTTAATTCCTAAAAACCAGACCTTAATACTCAAGAGAGGACGAAAGCCCAAAAATAAACAGTCTCAAAAATCAATTAAAACGGTAAATATTAAAACGTATTTCGTAATAAAATCAAGTTGGTAAAAATATAGAAAATTAGTTTATATAGTGTTTTATCCAGTGATAAAACAATTGTATTATCACACCGTAAAACAAATTTTATAAAAATCAGTTTATTATCTCGATATACTTAGATTTTTGTTTGTATCTCCCAATAGAAATCTGCATCGGGTAAAGTTCCTTAGTTTTGTTCATAATAACCCATGCCGTGACCTCTATTTTGTTTACAGGGGCTTTAATTGTATCAGGTATGTCATTTAATAGAAAAGTTTGAACTTCTTTAGATGTCAAAAGTTTCCTTTTTTTAACTGACTGTAATGACTGTAATTTTTCAAAGAGGCATCTTGCCCTTTGCTCGGTATAATTCCCGGTAATTACATGGACTTCCTTCTCCTTTTGTCTTTTGGAAACATCCGCCCCATGAACAATTAACGCATATTCCCGGTTTTTCAGGTTTCCGAAAGCTAAAGATTTAGCCTCTTTAAATTTCTGCAAATGTTTTGTTTGACAATCCTTTGAACAATAAGCAATAGTGTACTTATTATATTTTTCAGGATTTTCAACCGAAAACTCTTCTTTTTGTGATGTAGGCATCATTACAGATCCACCACAATACGCACAAGGGACTAATGAAACGCTAGGACGTTCATGGTCTAACATAGAATAGATCAATCCGTTAATATAAGCTTCCGGTGCTACACAGTTATATTTTATATCCGTGTAAAAAACACCGTTTTGTTCTCCAAACTCGATATCCGACGGCAAGATGTCAAGGGCTTCGATCAATAGAGGTATACGGGGTTTTGTGCATGTTGGTCTTTCGGGGCATCTGTTTGTACAAATTTCATTATGCCCATGAATTGAACATAACATAATAAACTAATATTATATGATTACTATTAAAAATTTTGGTTGTATTATCTTACAATAGTAAGATTATTGTCATACAAAAAAAGAAAAGGGAAAAGTTATGAAGCATTCGAGTTTATAACAATCTGAAGAATGTCTGTATCCGCAAACGCTTCTCCCCTATATGCAAAGTCAACCGTCCATGAAATTACACCGGCTGCAACTGTAATCACAGAAGAACTTTCTGTAGAATCATATATCAACATCTTGCCTTTTGTGAGATTCCGAATTTCCTGAATCTGTTCCAGGGTAATTGTCGTATCTGAGAGTGTTATTGTTTTTGCCGAAGCATCAAAAGTGTAATCTCCATTTCCTATAACTAATCCACCGCCGCCCGTTCCTGTCCCTCCTGTTTCTGCTGCTGCCTGTATTGCTACGAGAGTTTCATCAGTCCAACCAACGCCCTTTATATCGTCAATGACTGTCCCGATATTTGAGGTATCGGCTGCGATTTGAGTACATCCGTCAAATATTGATTTCAAAGTTTCGTTAGTCCAGCCTGTGCCTTTTATGGCTGTTATTTCAGATGTTTTTGCGATTGGTGTAGCCGTATCAAACGCCGTTATAGCTGCTGCTGCGGCTGATTGAACATTTGCAGATGATAAATTATTAAGTGCTGTGATATCGGCTGTTTTTGCCAACGGAGAGGCTGTATCAAAATCGGTAAGTGCAGTATCAACCTCTGCGTTTATTGCTGCAAGTGGGTCGGCTGTCAATAAATCCGTGATAGCCTGTATCGCTGTCGCTTTCCCGTCAACTGTTGAAAGTGCACTCGCTGTTGCGAAGGTTGAAGGATCTGCTTCGACAGTAACATAAAAAGTCCCGTCACCATCACCTGTATTACAATTTACATTAACGAGAATCCCTTCTCCTGCGGTGGCTGCCAATGTATTAGGAATTTCAACATCAAACTCCCTTGTATCATTGTCGTATGCAGTGACAGTCAAAGTAGGTGTAGTTTTCACAATAGTTCCCGAAGATGTATATCTTTTGACTGTGAAAACTGGTGTATCTGTTATTTCGGTTATAATGTCAGCCGGATTTGCCAGAGACCTAAGCTGGACCGGGTGACTCTTTGTTGTTCCGGCGTATTGTTTCATTTCATTATCCTCGGTTATTTCAAGAATTGGATAAATATAAACTGGCTCGGTAACACCTAACAGCATAGCTCCGCTCATCGTGAAATTTCCTACTAGGAATTCACCGGCTGAAGTTATTGAGCTTATTATTATGTGTCCTGAGCTTGTGATGGTCATAATGTCCCTTCGTTAATTTCTCGGTATGTTATTGTTGAGGGAATATGCCCTACCATGAAATACGGAGTAGATGCGTAATTATTTACGACTCCGAGATCTGAATTGCCATAATCCCCCTTTGCATACCTGAATATATTATATCCAGATTGAGTAAGAAATGACCTGACCGGAGATGTAACATTAACAGTATCAGTCGCCAATGCGTATTCTCCCAATCCGATATACCCCCTGGAATTATATTTCAATGGCGTACCGACTGACGGTGTTTCCATTGTATAGGTTTCGGTCACGTCGATTACATTTTTTGAGGTTGGGAGGATGCGAGTCGGTGCGACATGCGTCATATGATTTGTGACGGTAACATTAGTATCAGAACTGCCCCAAACAGAAACCTCTAGTTTATCGCCTACGGAAACGTCATAAAAACTACAGTCTGCATGGTAATATCTGGCTGTTGCTACAGATGCATTACCAGGCACACCGACCGCAGCATCATTCTTATACATCTGATAATTTATTGTAACGTTTCCACCGCTACTATTTAATCCCGATACGCATACCCTCCCAACATATTTCACTGATTCTGGAGTGAATGAAAATGTAGGGAAATCGCCTGCTACCAGTGTTTTCCCATATTTTGTAGTATCTGATAGGGGGATAGTTGCCGGTGTCTCCAATGTCACATTAGTATACGGGCCAGATGTGGTGGTGAATGTTTTTTTCGTGCTAATTCCCTTCGTTTTCAGCATGGGAAAACCTCATTATGTGGATTTTGTGATAACACCGATTGCTCCAAAATCAGCATTTCCTCCGCTTGTATTTTTTACTGCAATGTATAATGTATTTGAAATAAAAAATACTTGATTAATCCACGCTCCTGCTCCTGTCCCGGTATCCATTTGAATATATGTAGTTCCGTTTGTGAGGTATAGAGTACAATTTGCACTATGCGCGATATTGTGGATGCACCATTCGATTCCTGCTCCTGGCTGAATTACGAAATATGTATCGTTAGCCACCGTAGCAGTTATTAATCCGGCTGACTCTCCTGCTGCCATATTTTATGCTCCTGTTGTAAACATCTGATAAAAATTATTAAACCAATCTGCAATATTCGTCCAGTATGTTCGTCTTGTTGGGCTAGTCCCTGTTACCTGGATATATGCAGTTTTCGTTTCAAAATCGGTATTATTTGCATTTGATACTGTCAATTTAACTGTGTAATTTCCTTTTGCTTTGTACGGATAATTAACTACGTTTTGAGTAGTCCTGTCAGTGTCCCCGTCATTGTCAAGATCCCAGAACCAATTTGTTGGAGTGTTAGTACTTGTATCAGTAAATGATACTTTCAACGGATACGTGCCTGTAGTTACATCGGCTGTAAAATTAGCTACAGGTGCAAGAACTCCGGGGTCAGGATCAGGATCTATAGTCTGAGTTGGATCTACAACCCATGATTTTGATAGTGTACCTGTCTGACTGGCTCCTGTGATATCAACTGTAACCGGTGCATCTGTAAGGACTGTTTGGTAAGTTGTTGATGTGCTATTCTGCACAACTACCCCGTCCTTTTTCCATGAAACATAGGTCAGCGGTTCATTTGCCCAAATTTGGAACTGAACAGTGTCCCCCTCTGAATACATGTTTTCGTCAATTGATGGTGCATATCCGGTGAAATGCAGGTCAGTTGAGTCGTTGAAAATTGTAGTAATTGTATACTTTGGCTGAGCGGGGTTAGGAGTATACCAAAAATCTGAATTGTTGACTATATAAGATAGCGACGAACCACCTGAATTCAAACTAATTTCTGGTGAGTAATATATGAATCCTGAATCATTTCTATAATAATCAGGAATCGCCATCCAGTTCGACCTGTTCCCACCATCGTATAGTTTCCCGTTAACGTCAGTTACAGAACTCGCGTGCGGTTGACCATACCCATTTCGAGTTGACGTATTCGACGAAACTACAACGCCAGGAACAGGAACACCATCTGAATCAATTGCTTTTATATTTAGATAATAATATAATGTGTGTTCATTATTAGCCCCGTTGTCTCGTTTTATCCCTCCATCGGAGTATACATTAATTAACGATGTATTCCGGCTAACCATCAGGTATATTTGAGGGTTGTAAGTTGGACTTGAAAAAGAACAATCGACTAGCTCAGTATCATTGATATATCCATATGTGCCCCCACCACCGAGTGTGATTGCTTCATTTGAAATCATATTTGTAACGGTTGCATTAATTATTGTGAGATTTTCCCCGTAATTGATCAGCCCAAATTTTGTAGAGTTTGTAGCAGTTGCATTTTCAAGCCAAACATTGACAAACCGAGTCCATGAGATGTCAGAACCAGTTGTGATCTGTGGTTTTATAGTATTCAAAACCGTCAAATTATAAATATAAATATCATGTGAAACTGTAGTTACTGCTCTAACGTCTACTGCACCAGTTTTATTGTGTATGAGATGGTCACCTGTTACATTATTAGGACTCATTATCATGAAATTTTCATCGTCTGAGTCACCTGTAGTAACATCACGCAAGGTTACATTCCATTGCCCATGTAGGTCAAAACCGTTATGCCCTGCACGTAAAACCGTGATATTTCTCCCAGTGAAATTATATTCGTACTGCGAAAGGTCAAAACCAGATCTACCGACACCATCTAAATATATATCGTGTGCATTGTTATCATGCCCGCCTGTAGCAGTAAGATAATAATTAGGGTGTTGTGCGCCTGCAAAATACAACCCTGTGCCCGTGTCATCCATCCATGCACCACTCGATGAGATATTATACATAGAAAAATTAGTAGCATTTTCGACGTGAAAAAAAGCACCCTGGATATCCTTAAAAGTTAAATCGTGGGCCGCTCCTCCGTTTATTGTTGTACCTAACAGCATAACTAATTGTTCATTGTCGCCTGAATCAGTATATATATATGAAACGGATAATATTTCCCCAAGTGTTGTAGTTCTGTCCAGTGTAACTGTGCTACTTTCGATCACTACCGACGATACATTGTATACGCCGCCAACTGATCCAGTTACGGAAATTACGGACTTGAGAGGCCTTTTAGATAATACAATATTTTTTGTTCCAGTTCCATTTATATTTTCATTTGGAATTGTATAATCTACTGGATATGTAGTGAGGTTTCTTTGGAAAGTCGAGTTTGATATATTCCAAGGGGTCATCGACGTACTTCTACTATTTACTGAAAATCCCCAAAAATTTTCAAATGTTGAATCTGTAATGTCGGCATCTAAGAATAATCCTATGTTTGCAAGCATTTTATCTATACTGATCACGGAACAGTTTGTAAATTTGGCATATTGTCCGGCCGTGCATGTAAATTTCATACTGACAGATGAATTAGCACTTTTGAAGTATGTTGTTTTGTCTGAAAAATTATATGACCCCTGGTGGAATGTAGTATAATAAGAATTATTAAACATCCAGCCATTACCATATTGGACAAATGCATCCTGATTTGCATAGAAAACGCGGTTGCTGATATTTGAGTCTGAGTCGTTTTGAATATAGATTATATGGGACGCGAGGTATTCAGGATCGGATATCTCACCACCATAAAAACGCATGTACGGCATGTTGTTTAAGCCGTGTGGGCTATATGTCGCGTATGCCTCTGCATATGCTGTCCCAACACATAAAAATAAAAATAATAAAATAAGAACCCCTGCACGGAGTCCAAATACAGGAATTCTCATCCTAAAACCTCACACTAAAACAACATACTCACAAAATAGTATCAGTTTTCCAGCAGTCAAATCCTGAACTCCGATAGTCAAAGTCAGTTCCCTCGCTGCCGTTGTCTGATTACTGAAATCAGCTGCCGTCCCTGTCTGGATACCTTCATGAATCCCAGCGTCCCAGTTTGTTGTAGAAATCGCCGTTGCTGCTGCAATTCCCGCCACGTCATCCGTAGGGATCGAGAGTGATACCTCGGCTGTACTGTCAGCAGAGGTACAACTTGTCAAAACATGATACCATGACCGGGTGATAATTGCATTATCGGGAAGTGATACACCAAGCCCGAAACTTCCGGCTACACCTCCTGATACACCAAAATCATAGGTCGCTCTGGCTATCCGTTTTGCGTGAAGACCATCAGCCGCGTAGCTTGATAGCATCGACTGTTCTACTGCCCCGGCTGCAATGGTTAGAGCTCCTGAAGAGGCTAGAGTTGCATCTCCTGATACAGTGACCGAAACAAGGTCTGTGCCATCTCCTACCAGGATTTTACCGCTGCCTTTCGCATCTAACGCAGTTGGGCGGTTGCTTGCGGTCTGCCCTGAGATGATAGAGCCTCTTGCGAGGTCTGCCATTTTTGCGACTGTTACGGCCTCATTTGCGATTGTTACGGCTCCTGTATTTACGATAGTCGCGTCTCCTGACATTGCGACGTCAGCCGCTACACCTGACCCATTTCCTACAATTATGTAGCCGTCTGCGAGAGTTCCGAGAATTGAGGATGCGTCAAATTCGTCAATTTTTGCATCAATTAAGCCGAGTTCAGTAGTTATTTTTTTAGAGAGGCTCCCGGCTTTACTCCGAAAGGCCACTTCATTCGGTGCTGTGTAAGTTGTCATTGTAAAAATCCCCTTGATGTAATGTACTTAGGTAGTCCAAAAAAATAAAAACAGCATTAGAGGCTGTTAGTATCGGTTGCGATTGCATACGGTTCAATGGTCACAGGTGCGTTGTCATACCAGAACTGCATTACAGTCTGATGGGTTTCATTATCGAAATATTTGTTAAAGTTGAACCCATAAGACAAGCTCTTAGAAACCTTCTGACCATTTACAAAAGTCTCATAAGTTCCTGCCATCGTGGAATATCTGGGGCTCTGATTATAGAAAATCGTCATTCCTGGGTTATCCCTGTCAATGGCGATTATTGAACCCTCTGTAACACCTGAGAGGAGCCTGTGAACAGTTGCGCCTACAACAGGTATTTCGATAGAGTCGCGTTTCCCGTTGTTTGGAGTGCCGTAAAGGTTTTCCTGCTTGTACTGGTTTATATCAAGGGACGTGAGATACTTCTTAAGTTCCTTAAAATTGTCCTTATGAATAAAGACATCGGTCAGCCTATACGGGTAGCCCTCGCGGATAAAACAGTCTTCAAGATCTTCTAGGTCAGCAATTGGGGTTGCGTTTGCATCTGACCACACTGCCGTTGGAGCCCAATCCCCTGCAAGAGCGGTCCCGCTTGCTGAAATTTCATCTGAAATGCGGGTATTATAGTCTTCGGCAATCCAGAAACCTACTTTTCTAAGAGCTCTCTGGATCTCGTCAACTCCCTCTATATAATCAAGGGCATCCTGGTCAATCTTGATAGCAAAACCGCGTTTGTTAAGATTGGCTGCTTTCTGAGTGAACTGTGAAATTTCTACATAAGTCCACTGACCAGTTGTGGTCATCAGTTTGGGGCGCTCTTTCTTAGTATCGGTTGAATCGCTAGTGGTTTCCTGTTTATAGGCAACAACCGGAGCAGTTGCTTTTACCTG
>Ga0209340_1001568_pt1 | contig 15777 bp, 14 predicted proteins | sample EPASupsiteSAE323_FD_187266 | JGI IMG/M metagenome (GOLD analysis project Ga0209340, IMG submission 187266) | Bioremediated contaminated groundwater from EPA Superfund site, New Mexico - Sample SAE3-23 (SPAdes) (version 2) | ecosystem: Environmental > Aquatic > Deep subsurface > Groundwater >... | reverse complement strand
GGGAAATCTTGATACAAATCTCTTTGGTATAGCAAAGATTCCATACATTAAGGGCCTTTGCCAGTCATGCAAACAAGCTTCATTCGGTGATGACAGAGAAGATCGTATTGAAATAGGTGCCTTTATCGTGGATATTATGGCAGATGACACTCTCTATCTGCTGGGAGCCGGATCTACTACCAAAGCCATAACAGAAAGACTTGGCATCCGGAAAACCCTGCTTGGTATTGATGCAGTATATCAGGGACAATTGATTGCAACAGACCTTAACGAAGCAGGGATTTTGGAACTATTAAGATCATATAAGAAAGTCAGAATTATCCTCAGCCCTGTTGGATCTCAGGGTTTTATTCTCGGAAGGGGAAATCAGCAGATTAGCAGTAGAGTGTTATCTCTTGCAGGAGTGGATTCACTTATAGTCGTTGCTACTCAGGCAAAGATGCAGCAGACTCCGGATCTTTACATAGATACAGGTGATCCGGATCTTAATCATAAATTCGGGGATACTATTCCAGTAATATGTGGTTATCGGCTTGCCATCAGGGCAGGAATTATCCACAACTAAAAAAATGTCTGATTGTTTAGATTCAGAGATTATACTATTAACCGGAAGTATCCAGGAGGGATAACAATCTCAAAACGGGCCCCTTTACCTTTTTCTCCTCTCTCATATATTGATATTCCAGTGATAGATAGTATCTCCCTTACCAGAAACAATCCGTATCCGGTGTGCAAACCTACACCCCTGTCAAAGATCCGATCCTTCATATCATCCGGAATACCAATACCATTATCCGTATAGACAATTACTGCCTGCATGTCTCTCATTTCAACATCAAATGATATCCTTGTTACATGCTCTCCATGTCGTTTTGAATTGTCAATAAGATTTGAGAAGACACTCCCGAACATCGTATCAGCAAAGACCTCAAGATTTATTTCTCCGTAAATAACCTCTATTTCAGCCGGGATATGGTGTAATACCACTTCACTGATGACTCCTGAAAGATCCTGCCATACCGGTGCATTTATTCCAAGGTTTTGATAATCCCTGGTAAAGGTAATCTGTCTCCTGATAGTGTCCAGAGCGGTTTCAGCTTTACCTATGTATAATGAAACTTCTTCATCAGTTATCTCATCCCTGATAAGATCAACCGAGCCGGATAATACTGTAAGACTATTCAGGATATCATGACGGGTGATATCAGAGAGAAGATTTAGTTTCTTATTAGCCTGCATGAGCCCTTCCTCATTCATCTTCTGATCTGATATGTCCTCAAGTGTCTCAAGGGCTCCCCACACTATCCCTTCTGAATCCATTAGTAATGCACCGGTAAAATAAAGCCAGGTTCCGGTTTTTCCAACTCCCGGGAAAAACCCGGACATTGAAAAGGCATTCTCTATAAGTTTTGATCTCTCTACTTTTTCTCCATACCATTTTTGGATCCCTTTTGAATCATTATCTAGCATAAGATCAACAAGGCATGGACGTTCTTCGGAATAGAAAGCTTTCCAGTGATATGAGGTTCCTACCATATCTTCGGCAGATATGCCGGAGTATTTCTCCAGAGCATGATTCCAGTACATAACAAGATGATTTGTATCAATAACAAACTGCGGGATGGGTGATTCCTGAAGGATAGCGTTAAGCATTGATCGACTTTTTCTTAGTGTCTCCTCAATTGTAGTCTTCTCAGCAACAACACTCCTGATTGTTCCGATGCTTGCCGGCTTTCCCAGAAATTCTCCCTGACCTACAGAAACCTGGACCAGAATGCGAGTTTTTTGATCTTTATGAAGCATTTTAAATTCATAAAAATCAGGAATAATTTCTCCTTCAATTCTTCTGCGATATTTCCAGATAACCTCATCTCTTTCTTCAGGAGCAATAATATTTGAGATCTTAATGCCAACGATCTCTTTTCTCTTATATCCTAAAATATGTGCAAATGCTTCATTACAGAATACCAGAATCTCATTCTGGATAATAAAGACACCATCCTGTGTATGTTCAACCAAAACCCTGTAGAGTTGTTCACTCTCTCTAAGTGCTGTTGATGTCTGTTTAAGGGAGGTTATATCCCGAAAAATGCCTTCAATCCCGGCGATATTTCCCTCTTTGTCATAATAATAATGACTGCTTGTGGATACATAAACCGGTGTCCCGTCCTTTTTCTGCAGTTTGATTTCATAATTATATACTGAACCTTCGGCTTTTAACGCTTCTAAAAATTTGTTACGATCTGCTGGATTTTTATAAAAAATATTGGCAATACTTTTCCCGATTATCTCATCCATAGAGTCAAATCCAAATAATTGAAGTGCACTCGGACTGGCCATGGTAAGATTACCGTCATTATCGCTGCGATACATAACATCCTGAGTATTTTCAATAACCGATCTGTACCTCTCCTCACTCTCCTTCAGTTCTTCCTGGCTTTGAATAATCTCATTATACTGGTGTTTTAGCTCTTCTTCCGAAGATGCAATCTCTTCATAAGCTGCGTTAAGATCAAACATGGCTTTCTTAACTTCTGTGATATCAGTAGCAACTTCTAATCTGACATCTCTGCCGTCGGGCCAGCGGATAATGCGATCTATTATTGTATAATACCGCTCAAAAACAGGGTTATATATCTCCCAGGAATATGCTTCTGGGTTTTTCTCTTTTATTATCTGGTTTGTACAAAAATCACAGGGTACGCCCTTTTTCATAAACTCATTATAACATTTCTTTCCGATAACGTCACGTTTGAGCATATTCCGGAAATATTTATTTACGTATAAGATCTCATACGAATCCGGATCAGATACATATACTATCTGTTCAAGACTGTCAAAGATTGATAATAATTGCTTGCGTTCCAGTTCTAACGTACTTTCTGCCTTTTTCTGATGTATTGCATGACGAATTTTCGAGGCTAGTTCAGCAAACTGTGCCTTTGGATCGCCACCTTTCTGAAGATAGAAGTCTGCACCGTTATTAAGTGCATCCATCACTACTTCCTCACGCCCCCTTCCTGTGAATATCACGAAGGGAATCCTTTTATCCTGCTTTCTGATTGCTTTTAGTAATTCAACCCCGTTCATACCCGGCATTTCATAATCTGATACTATTGCATCAAAAAACATACCTGATATCTTTTCCAGGGCTTCATCAGCAGATAAAACAGTAGTAACCTTAAACTCCCCGGTTCTCTCAAGAAAAAGACGACAGAGATCCAGCAGGTAGACTTCATCATCAACACAGAGAACAGGATACCTAACGATATTATCTGCCATTATTCAACCCATGCTCCGGCATATTCTGTTCATATTAATGGTATATAAACATAAGTCACAGTAATTTTCTCTTGCCAAATAATAGATAAAGCATTTCAGTAGAAAAGGACTGATTCGGTTTTCAATTGGAAATGTTCACTCCGATGTCGTTTTTGCATTCTTAATAATAAAGAATACATGGAGTTTTTTAATCCTGATAAGAGTAAATACATGGTTTAATCTGGTCCGCTGACTACCATAAAAGAATATTTCCTTCCCATCAGCACCTGCAGGTTCAATTCCGGCAACCCATACCAAACTGTCGGTAAATAAGCGTGCCGGCAGAAGAAAATTTACTATCCCATAAGTGCTTCGGTATTTTCTTATCCTATCAAGACAAGATTATCAGATTATGTCAAGAACAACACTTGTTGCAGTGGATGGATCTCCTGAATCCTATAATGCCCTTATATGGGTTTTAGATAATTTAAATGAAAAAGGGATAATATATGCGGTATATGTTATATCCCCTTCAAAATACGCGACGATTGAGGGTGCTACCGGTTACGAAGGCATACAAAACCTGCATGAAATCCGCGAACGGATCGTAAATGATGAAAAAGAACAGGTCATCCAGAAGGTTAAAGAACTGGCCCTTGAGAGTAAAAGTGAGATAGATGTTCTTATCAGGAACGGTGATCCAAGGAGTGAGATCTTAAGTTGCATTGATGAAATTAAAGCAAATCTTCTTGTTGTGGGATCAACAGGAAAGGGGTTTGGTGCGAGATTGCTCCTTGGGAGTGTCAGTACCTATCTCTTGTCTCATGCAAAAATTCCGACTGTCGTTGTCAGGTGATACCCCCGGGCAAATCCAGATAATCCCGGGACCACCTTTTTTATTCCTGACAGACAATTACAAACCATGAGACTCTTATCCTGTATAATTCTCCTGCTCCTGATTTTAATGGTATTTACAGCAGGGTGCATGGCTTTTGAGGATGCACAATCGGTAAATGAACCCAGACCGGCAGAATCATATGACCAGTTTACCGAAGAAAAAGGAGGCTATACAGAGCGGGCAGCTTATGAGAGTATAAGTGTGCAATCAACCCCTTCTCCAGGGGACAATGCATTAAAGAATAAGATATCAGAACAGAAGATCATAAGAACCGCTGTCATCAGTATTGAAGTGAGCAATGTATCGAAATCTGCAGATATAATCGAAGATCTCGCGATTAAATCTGATGGAATAGTCCAGTCGTCTTCAATAAAGGCTGCCGGCCAGGACCGGTTTTCAGGAACTGTGACTTTGCGGATTCCTGCTGAAGGATTTGATCTAATCCTTCCCAAAATTCTGGAGTTGGGAAGGGTAATATCCAGTTCAATTGAAGCAGAAGATGTAACCGAAGAGTATGTGGATCTCGAGGCACAGAAGACATCGTTATCTAATCAACTAAATCAATACAATCTGATCATGGATAAAGCTCATAATGTATCAGAAATTCTTGAGATTCAAAAGCAGATAGAGCGGGTTATGGTAGAACTCGACCGGATAACAGGCAGGATGAAGTACCTTGAGAACAGGGTTTCTTATGCAACAATTACCATATCTCTTCGTGAACCGGCACAGGTTGCAACTCCCGCAGCATATTCCATCCCGGGAGTAATTACCGAAGGGATAGGTGGTTTTATTGATACGGTTGTCCTCCTCTTTGTCTGGCTTTTAACCCTTCTTCCCCTGATAATTATTGGTGCTGTCGGTTACCTGGCATATAGAAGATGGAAAAGATCAAAAGTATCCTAGAAAAAAATGATTGAACGGGGTAGATCAGATCAGAAGAAAGGATCCGGAATTACTATACTAAAGGATCTGCTGATTCCAGGGGGCAGGGTTGCGGATATTACAATATCAGACGGCTATGTTACCCATATCGGGAAAGGATCCTGTAATGGAATGGTAATCGACTGTAAAGATTTTACTGTAATTCCGGCGGGGGTGGATATGCATGTACACATGAGGGATGGACTTCAGAGGAATAAAGAGACCTGGAGGACGGGCACAGAGAGTGCACTTGCAGGAGGAGTTACATCTGTAGTGGATCAACCAAATACCATCCCTCCCATTACAAACAGAGAGATATTAAAGGAAAGAATCCTTCTGGCTGGAGAAGAATCCCTGTGCAGGTATGCAGTAAACGGGGCGGTAATTAATGATGCCAATCTTCCTGAATTGTGGAGAGCAGGTTGCATGGCATTTGGAGAGACCTTTGCCGGGCCTTCGAGTTATGGCGAAGCGGTTTCTGATGACCTGTTAGCCTCTTCAATAGAGCAGATATCATCATTATCTGGTCTGATGACTATCCATGCCGAAGAGGTAATAAATGGAGATGATACTTCCCTGGTATCCCATGATCAGCTCAGGCCTCCATCAGGTGAGATAGATGCAATAAAAAGAGTCCAGGCAATTAATGCAGGTAAATGTTCACTTCATTTCTGTCATCTCTCTACGTCTCAAGCCCTTAATTCTGTAACATCAGGTACAAAAGAAGTGACACCTCATCATCTCTTTCTCTCAAGGGATATGAATTGGGAAGATGAACAGTTTGGTAAGGTAAACCCGCCTTTACGTACAGAAACCGAACAAAAAAGCCTGGTAGCAAGTTTTAAGCGTATAGATCTCATAGCATCTGATCATGCCCCGCATACAACAGAGGAAAAATCAGTAACTTTTAATAAAGCTCCTTCTGGAATTCCTGGTGTGGAGACAATGATTCCCCTTTTAATGTCTCTTGTTTATGAACACAAGATCGGGCTTGAAGATCTTATACTTAAAACTTCTACAAATCCTGCAAAGATTCTTGGGATTGAGCCGCCGGGATATCTGCCAGGGAGTCCGGCTGATTTTGCTATTTATCCTAAAAAGATACAGAAGATAGATGTTGATGCTCTTCATAGCAAGGCAGGATGGAGCCCCTATGAAGGAATGAAAGCAGTATTTCCTGATAAAGTAATACTTGGCGGAGAGATTGTATATGATTCAGGTACTTTCTTCTCCCCATCGATATCAAAGATAGATCAAAAGGGATCCGGTAAGCGATTTAATCCCCCAAAAACATGGATCTCAGGAAGAGGTTATGATATCAGAGATCATATATTATAATGTGCCTTCCTCATCTCCATAGGTCCCCGGGTGATGCGATGAGATATCATACTGTGATCCATGGGACAACCCGGAGATGGTACATTTACGGCACCGCCTGGCAGAGGGCGTTTAATAGGTGAAGATCGGTAAAAACCGCTGGTGATCCATATTTGTTAGTGCCGGGCGACAATTCTTACTTAATTCCTGAAGAAGCATTTCAGAACACCTCTGATGGAGTAATAATTGCAATTGAGGTATCCGCAGCCAGTAAAAGGGAAAAATTCCCTGATGGATACAATACCTGGAGGAAAGCCATAGGTATTGCGGTTCAGGCTCCTCCTGTGGAAGGAAAAGCAAATAAAGCAATTATTAATTTAATCGCTAAATCTTTAGACATCTCACAAAACAGTATCTCCATTATCTCCGGAAACGCGTCTTCGCTCAAACGGGTGAAGATATGTGGTATGACAGTAAAGCAGGTTAAGGATTTACTTTCAGGATAAAATTATCAGTGTCTAAGTATTTTTTTGATACTTTCTGCAGATACCTATTATTATCTCCGCTGAAGATGCCAGGGCGTCGAGATCTGAATCTTCAATATCTTTAATCTGACTTATGATATTATCTTTAATCATCTTTCTGATATCATTTAGTTTATCTCTTCCTGCCTGGGTAATTTTTATATTTATCACCCGTCGATCATCCGGGTCAGGATGACGCTCTACATACCCCTCTTTAATCAATAGATCTACCAACACCGTCATATAGGGTTTTGAGATGTACATCATCTTCCCCAAATTAGTCATTGATTCCATTGGAATTTTGCATAGATAGAATAACAGGCGGTATTGCGCCTCCTGGATACCGGATATGACCGGCCGTGCATTCTGGGTGAACTGATCATATCCAATCTCAACCAGTTCAATTAATTTATACGAGACTTTTTCTCTTCTATTGTCTGTCATTCATCTGATCCGGGTGAATAATATTACCATACTTGTTTCTATTATAGTTATCAGGTACGAAAGTTCCTTCTAAATGAAATATTCCTCTTCTGTTATCGTGAACGGCATTTTGGGTATCTGACCCTGGTGCCGCACCGGGCAATTTATTCCGTCCAGAGCGGGGATTCTCATTCCGCCCATATTAGGATATTATAACTGTCCTAGACAGATGTATTCTTTCTTAATCCTAAAATCAGTTATGTTGTGTGAAAAAAGTAAAAAACTATAAATAATGATGGAATACCGGAAACGGTAGGAGAAAATAAAAAAAGACACTAATTATTATATAGTTTCCGGTAGATGGTTCTCCGGTACATATGATTATTATTTTTTTTACCGGAGGTTTCAGAAGTGTATGAACAGGAGACGACAAAATACCGGATTCATCTCATTGTGCATGCTGAAGGAGTGGTTGATCGTTCGGATGTTGTGGGAGCAATATTCGGACAGATTGAAGGGCTTCTCGGTTCAGAACTGGAACTTCGTGAACTTCAGAGGCAGGGAAAACTGGGAAGAATCGATGTAAAGGTCCAGAGTAAACTTGGAAAGTCCTGTGGAGAGATTACTATACCAACTTCCATGGACCGGGCTGAAACCGCAATTCTTGCTGCATCTATGGAGACCATTAACCGCATCGGTCCTTGTATGTCGGAGATCAGTGTAAGTTTAATTGAAGATATCAGGGTTACCAAACGGACACAGATAATAGAAAGGGCAAAAGCGCTTCTTCTGGAGTTTGAAGAACCCGGGATAGATCCGGATTCATTGATTGATGCCGTAAGGGAGAGCCAGAGGATCGAAAAGATCGAACAGATTGGTGCAGACAACGTTCCGGCAGGGCCGAATGTATTGGGATCAGACGCAATTATTGTGGTAGAGGGCAGGGCTGATGTTATAAACCTTTTAAGAGCCGGTATAAAAAATGCCGTTGCCGTTGAAGGAACGAGTATTCCGGGAACCATAATAGAACTATGTAGAAAAAAGACAACAACGGCTTTTTTTGACGGGGATCGCGGAGGAGATCTGATCCTTCGTGAACTATTGGAGATAGCTGAGGTGGATTATGTTGCATACCCGCCAAGGGGAGAATCCGTAGAGGATCTTACCAGGAAAGAGATTATAAAATCACTTAGAAATAAGGTTCCAATAGATTTTGTACTCGAAGACCGGGTGGATGAATTCTTTGCTCATCTTCAGGAGAATACAAAAAGCGATCCGTGTATTACTATTCATTATGAACCAGAGGAAGTAATCCCTGAAAAGAAAGAAACAAATCCTGAAGTTCAAGAGGAGCCGGAACAGGATAAGGAGGTAACCCCTGACAACTCTTATTCTCCTGAAACTTTTCTCCTGGATTCAAAGCCGAGAACTGTCTTTGCACATATGAATGAAGTAAAAGACCGGGGTACTGCACGGTTTATCAGGCATGACGGCGAAGTAGCAGACGAAATCGCTGCCGGAGAGGTTGAGGGACGCCTTACGTGGTCTGACAATGAGATAGAGGGTGTGGTAATAGACCAGGAGATTACCCAGAAGCTTCTTGATCAATTCTCACAATGTGGAATCACATATCTTGCTGCTCCTTCATTTAGAGGAATTGTAAGGCTTCCGGCAACAATGCGGCTTATCCCTTTCAGGTAATATGTCTGCGGCTCATTTTTTATATTTTTCAATCATATCAGATATTGGAGAGAGTTGTGCATAAGGAAGAATTGATCTCACTCCATTCGATGCTTACGGAAGTAAAAGAGTATCTCCAGGAGCAAAATCCTGAAGCTGATTTTTCTGAATATGATCTTCTTGAGATTACTCCTGCACATACACACCGAAGCAAGATGGAGCATAAATATGCTATCTTTATCCTTGGTAATGCCATTGCGAAGGCTATGAAAGAAGTAGATAACCCTTCGGCAGACCGTATGGCTTCAAGGATGCAGGAACTGGCCGAAAGAACTTTAAAAGAGATTGAGTCCGGCGAGTGAGATTGGAGCCTATCCTGATCTTCCCGTCATATCCTGTTTTATCAGATATTCTGCCAGTAACCTGGGGATTGGCGCCTCCATACAGTGCCAGTTAGGTGTGCCGTTTACTTCGAGAACAACATATGAATCATTGTTTATTAGAAGATCTACACCGCCGTAATCTACCCCCACACACTGAGCTGCCCTGACTGCTATCTCTTCCATCTGTCTGGGGATTTCTATTGCAGAGCCACAGCCGCCCTGATGTATATTATGCGTCAGATGATCCGAAACCCTCATGATAGCTCCCACTGCACGGTCACCGATGACAAAAACCCGAAAGTCCCGGTCATTTAGGATATACTCCTGTAGATAGTACGGGGGCTCACCAAGTTCCTCTTCCTTTGTCACAAGATGAATCCCTACTCCGTCAAACCCGTAAACAGGCTTTGAAACAGCCTTATGGTGTTCAATTACAAACCTTCCCGCAAGGGTTCTTGATTCTGTGAAGAAGGTTGTCGGAGTCGGGACTTTATGCTTTATCAAAAGAGCAGAGGTCATCACCTTGCTGGCACAGGTAACGATGCTCTGTGGAGAGTTGACAACACGGTTCATTAGTGAAAGAGCCTGAAGTGACTCGAAATTGCATCCATTCTGCCTGATTCCACAGGCCCAGATCGTGCTTCCTTTTAGATCATCAGAGAAAGGATCAAGTGCTTCGAGAAACCTGACCTGGTATGGGTAACCCATCAGATCAAGTTCATCCATGACCATCCTAGTCGAGTTATCCGACGGAATATCAGTAGGTTTCGGTATTATGGTTATCATGTTATCAAAAAATAAATCAATTAGTTGTAAAAAAGGTTATTCAGGTTTTTTCTGGTATTTCTTCCATATCTGTTCCCTGAATACCGGTCCGCTGTTGTAAGTACAGAATGGAATCAGGGTACCGTCAGGTGTTGCATAATGAATACAACACTGGCTCACACGTTCTGTATCATAATTAAAGTTGTCCATAAAGTGCATAGTCCCGATAAAAAGAGCATTCCAGTGAAAATCGCGGAGTGAATCATAATTATGCGCAATTAATGCCTTGCCAAGACTCATCCATAACTCTTTCCCTCCCTCCTCACTCTTTTTGATTGCAGAATGGAGCTCCCGAAGTCCGTTAACAGCAACCATCTTGCGGCTGATCGGCCCTGCAGACTCAAGTTGTTTTGTAAGGCGTTCTATTGAGTTAAAAAAGCTGTCCACATCGATCATACGATTAATTGGGACTATCTTCTTATTCCTTACAAAGACATAAGTAGCAGCTCCGCAGTGCTGATGTGCTGTAAACCTTATCTGGGGTTTTCCAGTATATGCCTCAATGAAATCACTTATGGGGACTACACATGGGACCGGATAGAAATCTTCTTTCTCGACCTCTCCACTGGTCTGCTCTTCAATTTTAGACAGCAGATCCGGAATGGTAATTCTCTGGTGTTCGATATCTTCAGCAGTTGCTGCCCCGGTGAATGAAACCGGCTGGAAGTTTATACCTCTGATGATCTCAATATTTTCGGCTGCAAATCGTATGATATCGCCGATTTCATGATCATTTGATCCCCTGATTATTGTGGGGACAAGGACAACACCCTGTCTTGCTCTCTTCAGATTCTCAAGCGCCTTAAGATCTTGTGATAGCTTGGAGTTCGTATCTTTTGTAGTGCCATCAAAATGAAGATAAACTGTAGAAAGTCCTACTTCCCGGAGTTTAAGTGAATAACTGGGATCTTTTGCAAGGATCAGTCCGTTAGTCGCCAGCTGGATCTGGACAAATCCCAGTTCTCTTGCCATTTTGATGATCTCAAAAAGATCCTCCCTCAAAGTCGGCTCTCCTCCGGCAAACTGAACTGCAGGAGTTGGATTGGGCCTCTCTGATCTGAGGAGCATCAGCATATCCCTTACCTGTTCAAAGGAAGGCTCATATACATATCCGCAAGCCTTTGCATTTGCAAAACAGAATGAGCAGTTAAGGTTACACCGGTTGGTAAGATCAATATTTGCCAATAGTGTTGTAGATTTGTGATAATTGCATATCCCGCAATCATATGGACAATTACTTATCTCTTTTACGACCTGGGGGTTTTCAAGCCCTGTACCCTTTGCAGCAAACTTCTCATATCTGCGCCATGCCTGTGCGTCTTCCCAGTAAAGATATGAAAAAAATCCATGTTCAGGGCAGGTTCTCTCAATGTAGGCCTTCCCCTCTCTCTCCACAATATCTGCGTTAAGAACTTTTTTACAGATAGGACACAGACTTTTTGTTTTTTTGAGGAGTATCACGTTTCCACCTTCAATATCCCGGCTATCCTGAACCATATTCTGTATAATATGTATGCAAAACGTAACAATATAGGTATGCCGGAAGTTTCATCTCTGCTTATCAATGGTTGTGTCCTGATTATATCTGCTATCTGGATTATGCTTCCTGCATATCTCCCGAATTCTGTTGCGGCGGCATCAGGCGGAGGAATGCCTGTTGACATGGGAAGATGCTACCGGGATGGCCGGAGAATCCTGGGAGATGGAAAGACTATCAGAGGTTTTCTGGTTGGAGTATCTGCTGGAATTCTGGTAGGGTTGTGTGAGATCGTAGTGGAAAGCGCCGGCATTGTATCTTTTATTCCACCTCATAGTATAATATGTGTGTTTACCCTTTCCATTGGTTCCCTGCTGGGTGACATGGTAAAGAGTTTTTTCAAACGCCGGATGGGAATTGAAAGGGGTGGAGAATGGATCCTTGTCGACCAGTATGATTTCCTGGCCGGAGCACTGATCTTAACCCTGCTTTTTGACTGGCAATGGATCATAAGTACTATAACAATACCGCTCCTGATCGCTATTCTAATAATTACTCCCCTTCTTCATAGGATCGTGAATATTATCGGGTATAAGATCGGAGTGAAAAAGGTACCATGGTAATAGTCACGTTACGCGATCTACTAATAAGTTCGGAAGCAATCAGATTTGGGGATTTTACCCTTGCGTCAGGTAAAAAAAGCCGTATATATGTCGATATCAAGACCGCTATCACAAATCCGCATATCCTGCGGGAGATAGCAAAAGAGATCCTTCTTAAGAAGATATTTTTTGATGCGGTAGCAGGGGTAGCGGTTGGTGGAATACCCCTGGCCGTTGCCGTCTCTCTGGCATGTGACAAACCATATATCATCATAAGGAAGGAGACCAAAGGTCATGGAATATCAGGTCTAGCAATCGGTGAAATAGCAGGAAAGAGAGTGCTTCTGGTGGAGGATGTAACCACATCAGGAGGTTCCGCCTTATTTGGTATAGAAAATATCAGAGATGCAGGTGGCTTTCTTGAACATGTAGTAACTGTTGTCGACAGGAATGAGGGAGCAGAAGTGGTTCTTAAAGAAAAAGGTGTATCACTGCATCCCCTTATCAGAATGGAAGATCTCCTGGATGAATAAATTACGATAACACAGGATGTATTTTATGTGGTTTGCCAGACTAACCTATCTGTCAACACTTATTTGAGATATGTACATGTCTGCAATCCAGTCTGAAGAGTTGTATTCTCTCTTTGAATTATGGCGGATACACGATACGGACAGGTATAGCCTGCCGGCATACCGGATGGTTCTCTTCCGATCTGTCAAGGCATCTTTGAATCTTCTTTTCTGAAGAAATATATCAGGTTTTAGGAGAAAAAATGATTTTCAGTGATTTTGGTGTTCACCTATGAAGATCCTTGTAGTGGGAGGGGGAGGCCGTGAACATGCAATTGCAAAAGCTTTGTCCCGCAATGATCAATGTCGCATATTCGCGGTAATGTCTAAGAAAAACCCGGGAATTGCAGTGTTGTCTGAAAAAATATTAATGGCATCTGAAACAGATATCCGGAAGATAACCTCATTTTGTATAGAAAATGCAATAGAGTATGCATTTATTGGTCCTGAAGCTCCCCTTGAAGCAGGGGTAGTTGATGTCCTGATTAAATCCGGAATTAAATGTGTCGGTCCGGTGAAAGATGCTGCCAAGATAGAGACTGACAAAACATTCTGCCGGAACCTGATGAATAAATATGCCATCCCGGGTCTTCCTGAATATCACGTATTCCATAACGGGAAGGATGCGAAAGATTTTCTCAGCACATCCGAAGAGGAGTATGCCATTAAACCCGCCGGGCTTACCGGAGGAAAAGGCGTCAGAATAATGGGTGAACACCTGGACCACAAGCAGGCATGTGAATATGTCCTGACAATTCCCGGAAGCCTGGTAATTGAAGAGCGCATGCAAGGAGAAGAGTTTACACTTCAGGCATTTACCGATGGAATAACTCTTGTTCCTATGCCACTCGTGCAGGATCATAAACGGGCATATGAAGGAGATACAGGCCCTAATACTGGGGGCATGGGATCCTATTCACTTCCTGATCACAGGCTCCCTTTTGTCACCGATGAGGATTATAATAAAGCCCTGGATATTATGCAGCAGACCGTGTCTGCTCTTGCTGCAGAAGGAACGCCCTATACAGGAGTGCTTTATGGTCAGTTTATGAATACTGCAGACGGTCCCATGGTCATTGAATTTAATGCAAGGTTTGGCGACCCTGAAGCAATGAATGTCCTCACAATATTGAGAACCGATCTGTCGGATATAGTAAGGGCAATCACATCAGGAACACTGGCAGATGTTCAGATCTCTTTTGAGAATAAAGCTACGGTCTGTAAGTACCTGGTTCCAGAGGGCTACCCTGATCATCCGGTCACAAATCAGAACATCTTCCTTCCTTCAGAAGATTCTCCTGCAATTATCTATTATGCGAGTGTTATAAGAGAGGATGATCACCTGATCACCCAGAATTCCAGGACTATGGCCTTTGTCGGCCTTGGCAAAGATCTGAAGACTGCCGAAGAGATTGCCGAAGAATCTGCATCATCTGTTAAAGGGCCGGTAAGACACAGAAAAGATATTGGAACTGAAATTCTCCTCTCAAAAAGAATAAAGAATATGAAGGATATTCGATGAAAAAAGATTTTTTGTCAATACTGGATATATCTGCAGAGGAACTCACGCTATTAATAGCTTTTGCAAGACGCCTTAAAGAAGAGAGAAGGGTAGGTGTCCATTCTCCAGTGCTGGCACATAAAACGCTTGGGATGATCTTTGAGAAATCCTCAACCAGGACAAGGATCTCGTTTGAAGTCGGCATGTTTGAACTTGGAGGCCATGCCCTTTTTTTAAACCCTAAAGATATGCAATTGGGAAGGGGAGAGGCAATCAGAGATACTGCAAGGGTAATGTCAAAATTTGTTTCAGCGATAATGATAAGGGCAAATAAGCATGCCGAAGTCATTGAACTTGCAACCCATGCTGATATCCCGGTAATAAACGGGCTCTCTGACCGGGAACACCCATGTCAGATCATTGCCGATATAATGACCATCGAAGAGCATCTGCACCGGACGGAAGGTGTAAGGGTGGCGTGGATTGGTGATGGGAACAATGTCTGCATGTCATTAATTTTAAGTACCATACTAACCGGAATGGAAGTTATCGTAGCATCACCCCCTGAATTCTCTCCGGCCGGTGATGTGGTAAATGAGGCTTTAAAAAAAGGGGGCCGGGTAAATATTGTAAAAGATCCCTTTGTTGCAGCAGAGAATGCCGACGTAATAATGACTGACACCTGGATCTCAATGGGTCAGGAAGATGAACTGGAAAGACGCCAAAAGATCTTCAAACCATATCAGGTAAACAAGGAACTTGTCAGCAGGGCAAAACCGGGAGTAATCATCATGCACTGTCTTCCTGCGCACAGGAACCAGGAGATAACCGACGAGGTCATTGACAGCAGTCAGAGTGTTGTCTGGAATCAGGCAGAAAACCGTCTGCATGCCCAGAAAGCCCTATTAGTCCGGCTTCTGGCTTAAATATAATATTCCCCACATATTTATTACAATCCGGATATTTCAGGCAGGAGGGAAAACTGCTCAAGAACCTTGGTAGCAGCCCCGATACCCCCATCAAGATATACTGCTCCTGCTAATGCTTCCAGGCATTCGGCCAGGACACGACCGGATGTCCAGACATGCATTCCTGCCTCGCCCTTCCCCCATCTTACATATTTTTCAAGTTCTATTGACCTGGCTGCCTCACGAAGTACAGACATATTCACAAGATCCATCTTCTTAAGTGATACAGCTCCTTTGTCATGCTCGCCCCCCTGAACAAGCCTGGTCAGAATAATAACTTCTATTACTGCATCACCGAGTGTTGCGAGTGCATCAAGATGATACCCTTCGGGCAGTCCATGTTCCTTACTGTATGCAAGTCTGGTAATTCCTCTGAGAAGAATTGACCGGTCTTTAAAATGGTAACCGATAACCCTCTCTAG
>Ga0209340_1001566_pt1 | contig 15796 bp, 15 predicted proteins | sample EPASupsiteSAE323_FD_187266 | JGI IMG/M metagenome (GOLD analysis project Ga0209340, IMG submission 187266) | Bioremediated contaminated groundwater from EPA Superfund site, New Mexico - Sample SAE3-23 (SPAdes) (version 2) | ecosystem: Environmental > Aquatic > Deep subsurface > Groundwater >... | reverse complement strand
CTATCCCAAGCCAAAACTTGGTTATTTGAACAAGTTGTTATTAATGATAATCCTGAATTATTTGTTAATCCGCCGTTTGGGCTAAGTTGTATTGCCGACCCTGAAACCTTATTTGCTGTCGTTATTGTTGCCAAATTAGCATCAGTTATTCCCGCTGTTCCGGACAAATTTGAGTTTGTTAATCCAGTAATTGTATTTCCAACTGCAGTTATAGTTTTATTGGTTAATGTTTGACCTGTATCAATCATCACCACTTTATTTCCAATTCTAATTCTTGCCATACTGCTACCCAAATCAGAAACAATAAATTCATCAGTCGAAGTTGTCGCTGGTCCAAAATGAAGCTCAACCACTGGAGATATTGATGGATTTCCATCAGATTCTTTTACTGTAATCGATCCGCCGCCGCCACCAGAATTATCTGAGTCACAAGCCCATCCTCCACTAGTTGTCCATTTTAATAATTGACCATCAGCACAAGTTCTAATTAACGATAAACCTCCACCATCAGATAATAACCCACCATCCAAATAAACTGATGGTGTTCCACCAGAAACATCAACATCACAGGCCCATCCGCCAGCTGCTGTCCATTTTAATAATTGACCATCGGCACAAGTTCTAATTAAACTTAAACCACCACTGTTTCCGATTCCACCATTCGTATTTAGTTGTATTGCCGACCCTGAAACCTTATTTGCTGTCGTTATTGTTGCTAAATTAGCATCAGTTATTCCCGCACTTCCCGATAAATTTGCATTAGTTAAACCAGTAATAGTATTACTACCAGCATCAATAGTTTTATTTATAAATGTTTGAGTTTGTCCCACAAATGCAAACGTATCATTAATTGTTAAACCGGGAATTGTTGCGATTCGGCTCGCACTTGGGGCAGTCGCTGATATGGTAGTAGTATTAGTCGCTCCTAAAGACAATTGATTACTTGTTGCTGAAACCGATAAACTATTGCTTAAAAATAAACTATTAAAAGTCGGTGTTGCCAAAGTATCAATATGTTGGATGGTGTCAACCGCTCCGTTTACTACTGAAAAATTAGTAGCGTCAAAAGAAGCCATTCCTTTCACTACCGCGGTGGCATCAAGACCTTCTATTTTTACTATTCCCCCTAAAGCCACTGGTGAGCCACTAATTCCAATCCCTGTTCCTGCCACCGCATCCACAAAAATACTGCTATTTAATAATTGCGCATTAGTAATCCCTGCTGATGCCGAAAGATTGCTTGTTGTTAAACCTGAAATTGTAGTTGGAGTTGTACTAATGACACTTCCATATTGGTCTATCTGTAACACTGGAATTTGAGTGGCCGATCCATAAGTTCCTGGTGTCCCTACTGAGACAAAAGACAGACTCAATGATCCACCCAAACCTACCACTCCTCCGCCTTGCAACCCACTTCCACTGGCAGTAATTATATTTATATTTGGATTTGCTAATTGAGTATTTGCAATACTGGCTCCCGCTGAAAGATTATTAGTTGTTAAACCAGTAATTGTATTACTTCCCGCCGCAATTGTTTTATTGGTTAATGCCACATTGTTATTGTTAAAAACAAACGAATCATTAGCAGTTAAGGCTGGAATTGTTACAATTTTATCGCCGACTTGAGTATTGGCACTTATAATAGTCTTAGAACCACTTGCTCCTAAATTCAATTGATTTGAAGTCAATGTAATATTAAAACCATCATTTACCGTCACACTATTAAAAGTTTGCAAACCAGTCCATACATTAGACGCCCCCAAATTTAAAGCTACTATTGTTGTTCCACCCAAAGAAATAAATCCACCCCCAATCAATCCGCTTCCTGCCGTTATGGTTAAACCTGAATTAATTAATGAAGAATTACCAATATTTAAAATTGTATTTTCACTTCCAGAAATTGTTTGATTTGTTAAAGTTGTTCCAATTGATGCCACCATTGGTGGTGTCACTGTACAATCTGAATTACTTGGTAAACAAGTTGGGTTTAATGTCTCTCCAGGTGTATAAATTGGCGCCGCTTCAATTCTCTTAGTAAAAACCAAGGACAATAATAATACTAGAACCAACAATGGGTATCTTTTTTTTAGATAACCCGACTTCAACATCATTGTTACTCATTCAATAATAATTTTATTAAAAAATTATGAATTTTTCCTTTTAGATACGATGATATCGGTGATTGTTAAAATCACCACCAAACTGATTATTCCCAGTAATACAAAAAAATAAGTTTTAAATTCCTGGTCTTTTCCAGCCACTACATTAAAACTGGTCGACACCTCTTGAGATAAATTTTCATAATCACTTATTTTTACTTTTAAAGTATATAACCCTGTTTTAGAGCTTTCCGGAATCACTATAAAATCCAAAAATTGAGCTTGAGTTTCTATTGCTTTCAAAACTTGTGAATGGGCAATTATTTCATTATCTTTAGTCACCACATAATTTAAACGCAAATCTTTTCTTTTTGGATTTTCTGGATATTTAATATCTATTTCAAAATAAAGTCTTTCACCGGCTTGAATTTCAGTGTATTTTTCTGAAATATTTGTCGATATGCTCAACGCTTTAACCTCTGGCACCTTAAATAATATTCCGACACAAACAAAAATAATACTAATTATTCTAATTATTCTTCCCATTATTTTCACTATTAATTAAAAAACTTAAAATTAAAAGATAAAGAATTATATTGTAAAAGCCAAGTAAAACCATATATATATAATAAATTATTGTTGTAAACGGAATCATTAAAAATAATAAATTAGAGATATTAAACAAAATCAGACAAATTAAAAGCATATAAAACAATATTAAATTAATCTTTTTTCTATTAACATAAAAGAATAGTATTGAAATTACAGTTGACAAAAAATTACTGTAATTAACCCATTTTTCCACATTACCTGAAAAATATAATAAATAAATATCAAGAAAAATTCTTATTAAAACTAAAAGATAAATAAATAATAAAAAAAATATTTGTTTTTTATCTGTTTTTTTAAATAATTTAGTTATTAATAACCCCATCATCACTATTGCCAAAATGGTTGCAATTATTAAAATACTTAATTCAATATTTTGGGCAAAATTAAACATTGTTTTTTCTTATTAAAATAATTAACACCCACCAAAAACATATTGCCAAAATTATTTCTGGAATAAACCAGAGTCTTTGGTCAGTAATGCCATAAAAATTAAAAGCAGCATTAACACAATAAGAAAGGCTTACTACGAAAAATGGTAAAAATATTCCCATTTTTTTTGAATTAATTATTTTTAAAGAAACCTTCCACATCAACACAATTGCTATGATCAAAATCATTCCTACTGCCAATAAATTCAAAGATTCTGTCATAAATTTATCTCCTTATTAAATCCATAAAAAATCAAAAATATTCCCACAAACCCAAATCCTGTGGCTGCCAACCAAAAACTGACAGGCAGAATTCCAAAACTATTGATATATTCTTCCAAAAAAACTTGGATCATTTTGTCTATTATAAATAAAACTGATCCCCATTTTATTAATTCTTTCGCCGCCTCATTCTTTAGTTTAAATGCATAGAAAAATAAATTTATTAAAGCCATTAATATTATTAGATCGGGAACATCATTCCAAAATGCTGCTTTTTTCCAGCCTTTAAAAAAAGACGTTATCAGAAAGAAATATCCTGTTGTAAATATTAATGAAAATAACATTACGTATTTTATTTTTATCTCCATTAAATATTTTCTTACTGTAAACATTGATCGGCAAAAAGATCCTTCTTTAAATGATGGTTTTTTTCTTAAAAATCGGCATACCAATAAACATTTTTTACCAACATGACCGCAGGGCATACTGCCAGTTCCTCTAATCATTTTTTGTTTTTTATTTTGTCTTATGTTTATAAGAATCCCCATCAGGCTAAAAAATAAAAAAATTATTATTGATATAAATATTTCTTTATTAAAAGATACATTTAAAACTTCATTTTCCTTAATTTCTGTTGCCAAACACCAGGGTAATTTAGAAATTAAAGAGTTAGTGGCCACTATTCTTTCATTATTATAATTAGTTAAAATTCTTGTCTTATTTTTAGTTCCAGAAAAACAATTATTAATATTATCTGTATTTATATTTTGAATAAATGTGTCGAAATGATTGTTTCTTAACGGGCTAATTAATAATTTTTTATTTTGGCTTACTAAATAACTTTCTCCAGTTTGGCCTAAATTTTCATTATTTTCGGTTATTTCAAAAATAGTGTTCATTTTTTTATTTAAGGCTACATACCCCAATAATTTATCTTGGTCAAATACTGGCGATATCACTAGAAAAACCGGATATAGTTCATCATAATCATCGATATAGGCATCAGAAAAAATAATTTTATTCTTATTTTTATTTTCAATAAATTTTTTGGTTAGATATAAATCTTGGTTAGCCGCCCAATTGAGATTAGATCCCACTCGCGCCTTAATATCATTGGTATAAACAATATAACCATCAGGATTTATCAAAAATAAATTATTAAAATCTTTTTTATTAACATTTTCTTTGAAAAAATTTAAATTTAAATCAGCCGTGTCTTCGGCCACCTTATAACTATCAACTCCAGCCACCACTATCACCACCAAACTGATTCCGTCACTGGTTTTAGTTCCCAAATGAGTCAGCCTCAAATATTTTTTTATAGTTTTTTTATCTTTGTCACTCCAATTATAAAAACCATAAACATCATAACTATTTATTCCTTCAATAATTTTTTTATAAAGTTCTGGAGAATTAGTTTTTATCGTTTCATATTTTTCTCCAATTAAATTATTATTCTTATCCAAAAATGTTATATCTTTTTGGTAACTTTCTATTGAAACATAACCGTCAGAGCCAATTGTCTGAACTGTAATTTTTTGAAAAAAAGGATCATTTTGAAGTTCATTAAAAGTTTTGTCTGGATTTCTTTTAATATAATTATTTATTTCTCCGATCACCACCAAAGATTTTTCATCGACATTAATTTTTGCAATTTCTTCACTGGAAACTAATGGTTGTTTTAATATTTTTTTTGTTTCTTCTGAATTTGCCATTTCTTTAGTTTCATTTTCCACTATTGAAAAATAAGAATCAATTTTATTAATTTTTATATTAGAATCTGTCGTCAATTTTTGATATTCACTTTCTATTAGATTATTTTTAGTTAAATTAGAACTGGCTAACCAAAAAAGTCCACCCATTAAAACACCTAAAAGACAATAAAATATTTTTCTATTCATATTTAAAAGATTTTTTTTCTATTAAAAATAAAACTAAAACAAAACCCTGAATTAATATTTGTATAAAAAACACCCATAAATAATTATGTTTCTCTTGATAAGAATCTTTCAGTCCATCGTTTTTGTCAGTTACTGTCACTAATAACCATTGATAATCATTAACCATGTTTTCATTAACTGTTTTTGATCCTTCATATATTTCAAAATTACTTATAGTTGGATTGACACAGCGATAAGTAAAAATTTTTTCATTGGTTTCCTGGCGTTTTTTATCACAGTTGATCATTGTGTTTTTAGATATATTTGGATAGTCAACAAAAAAATTATTTCCTTCTTTTTCAAACATATAACCAAATTCCTTGCTTTTATCAGGGTTGGCCAAATAAAAACCATCACTCTTAATTAAATATGTAATTTCTCCTTCTCTTTGTAGTCTTCTTATATTATCCAAAAAATAATCAGCATAAACTTTTACCAAAATTACTCCTTTTAAATCATTCGTTTTTTGATTAAAAATCGGAGTTGCATATTTTAAGATTGGAATTTTATTTTCCAAATCCAAAGGAAAAATATAGACTTCTCCATTTTTTAAATTTTTTAATAAATCAAAATCAACACCATTTTTTTCTTCTTTAATTGAATCAGAAATAATCTGACGAGTTTTTCTGTCAAATTCTGCCATTAATAAAACTTTTTTATTGCTGTCAATATAACTTACCTGGTAATAAGCCTCGCTTTGAGCTAGAAACTCCAAAAAATCATTTTCAATATTGTTAATCTCGGTTAAGTTGGTGCTTATTCTTTGAAATTCAGATAATTTACTTAAAAATAACAAATTATCGGCCACTCCTGAAGGAAAATTATTAATTTCAGAATAAGTTGTGTTTAATTTTTGATCAATAACATCTAAAGCGTCAGTCTTTACTTTTATATTTTGCTGTCTAGATTGTTGATATAAAAATATTGCATTCAAAATTATCGATCCTATCACTAAAACAAAAATCAAAAATAATAATGATTTTTTATTTCTTTTCATTTTCCGCCTTTTTCTTCATTTTAAAAATTATCAAGAATTCAACAATTACCAGCACGTCTACTATTCCCACCGATACTCCTAAAATATAAATATATTTCATCAAATCATTTTTTCCTTTAACCACTCTAAAATTTGCTGAAACTTCTTCATTTAAATTTTCATAATCTTGAACTTTATTGGCAATAGTATAAGTTCCCACTTCCACTGATTCTGGAATAGTAATGTAATCCATAAATGACGACTGTGTTTCTACTGCTTTTAATACCTTGCTTTCACTAATAATTTCATCACCTTTTTTAATTTGGTAAGTCAATCTCAGATCCTTCCGTCCAATATTTTCCGGATATTTCATTTCCAATTCAAATGTTAATCTTTCCCCGGCTGTCACTTCCAAATACTTTTCTGGAATATGAATTACTAAATTTAAAGCTAAAACTGATTTGCTGACTATAAACACTGCCACCACTAATCCTAAAATCCACATTAACCCAAATATAATTTTATTATTCATTTTCTGGTTCCTTTTGAAATTTAATTAAAACTGATAAAACCAAAAAATATAAATTAATTACTGTTAATAGGGCTAAAAATCCTCCCAATAGCATCAATAAATTATTTCCGATAATAATTTGAAGAGTAAAAACTCCAAAATTCATTATTATTAAAATCACTCCAATTAAGATTGTCAATAATTTAATAAACTGCCGAAATACTGAAAACAATCGAAAATAACCCCAAACTATTATCACTTGTATTGCTGCCAGCACCAAAAAATCTGATAATCCTGGCCATCTGAAAAGCACTATAAATCCGTAAACTAAAAGTGAAATTATAGAAAAAATAACCAGTCGGAAAAACATTGATATTAAAATATTTGCTTCTTTGTATTTAAATTGGAATGATAATAATATTCCAAACAATGTCATCAAAATAATTTCACTCCCTAAAAACATCGAAATTATTATTGTGTCTAAATCAGTCAGAAACATATTTTTTTATAGTGAATATAAATAAGCCAAAACTAATCAATAAAAATAAATCTTTAAAAAACCAAAAAATATTTGTCAGTAAAAAATAAAAAGACAGTACTGATGTAAAACAATAAGCCAGGCCGATCATAAAAAAAGGGACAAATGGTGCTATTACTTTTTTTTCTACCATTGCCTGTGTTGAAAACCAAATCATTAGTATTGCCAGTATTAAATCCAAAAAACTTCCAAAATATAATAAGATCTCGCTCATAATTTTAAATTTTTCTTAAAATTAAAAAATAAAGATAAGAATCCGGTAATACTTAGACCCCTCATTAAAACTAAAATTAAATTTCTCGTCTCGCTTGATAAAGCATATGCTTGACGGTATTCTTCAAAAAATATCGTTAGTAAAAAGTAGACTCCCAAAAGTAATCCTCCAGTTCTAAGTAATCGGCCTTTTTTAAGTGGCGTCATTACAATCAATAAAAAGAATGATAGTGTTGCCATTCCCCATTCTAAAAAATGTGCTTCCAATGAAAAATAATTTACCCCTCGAGTTACCAAAGTGACCATAAAACAATAGGAGACTCCAGCTGTTCCGCAAAGAATAAATAACAACATTTCTTCTACATTAAATGGACAGGAAAAACTGGACAGATATCCGCTTAAAAAGGTAATTACTAACACAAAAAGCATTCCCCAAAAAATATCTCGTTTAAGTATTTGCTGCGCTGGCACATCAATATTTGTTACTTTTTCTGTTTCTGAAAATAAACATAAAGGTAAATCACTCGACACTTTTTGGTATGTTCCATAAACCGATCTGTTTCCTTCATCAATTCCGGTGTAAAATTTTTCTTGATTTGAATTGCCATTAAGGCATTGATCAAGAAGTTCATTACGAACAATTTTTACCGTTGTTCTTTCACTGCTGGTATCAAATTCTTTTTGGGCCGTTAATAAAAATCCTTTACTGTTTACCAAATAAGCATTAAGACGAAGTGTTTTTTGCTGTTCCACATATAATAATTTTCTTAAATTATCCATTGGAAGATCTTTGCCATCACTCGTTATATAAATAGTGTCAACTAATTCCTGATTTTGGCGAAATTCCAGATTTTTACCATTTTCACTCAAAAACTGTGCCACTGCTTTTTCTTTTTCATTTGAAAAAGTCAGTAGTGTTCTTTTTACCTGATCTAAAAGTTTTGTGTAATCCTGATTAAAAAAATATTGGATGCTTATTACACTAATTACCACTGCCACTGCAAAAGATGTTATTGTAAAAAATTGTGATTCATTTATGTCTTGAAATAATTTTTTCATTTTTACAAATCCTTATTCGATAAATTTATTATGAGGATTAAACATTCAATTAAAAATAAATAAAAATATTTCTAACACAAATATATAGAATCAAATATAAGTTAAAAAAGTATTAATTGTTACAAAGAAATTAATTATTCTTGATCTTTTTATTTCTCTCTTTTTACCAGCATCGAAATTAACCAAATCAGCCCCATCAAAATTAATCCCATTCCTCCAATTATCCACCCTAAATTGTTGGTTGTTTTTGTGGTTGTCGCTCCCACCTCAAACCCTTGTTTGAATTCATCTCTGATGTTGGTGTTGTAAATTGTATTTAAAACTAAAATGTATTTACCTTTAGCTAAGATTAAATCTTTAAATGTCTTATTGAACACTCCTTCTGTCTGAATTATTGTTTTATCGTTTGATCGATAATATTCTTTTCCATTTTCATCTATTATGGTAAATACCATTTCTACTGGAGTATTCTCTCTTCCAAAACTGATAAAGGTTACTCTGGCAGTTAAATCAGATGCATTATTAATTTGAGTCTGATCAACAATTAGTGCAATATCAAATAATTGGGAGGGGAGTTCAGAGACAGGGACAAAATTTTCTGCTGGTTCTGTGGTGATTTCAGTTGTACCGGTTCCGGTATTCGTAATTGTTGTTATTAATTTTCCTCTGGCTATTGCCGACACTTCGTTTGACCAGTCTCCCGGTGTACAGTCATTAATTGCTTTTACTTTAAAGTAATATTTAGTTCCTCCCGATAATCCTTTGATTGTATAGCTGGTGGTGTTTTCATTTCCCACATTAGGATTACCAAATTCAATTGATCCTGATTTAGTTCCATAAGCCACCAAATATTTAGTCACCGGATCGCCTGCTTTTGACCAGGTTAAAGTTACACTGTTTTCTCCACTTACTGCACCGGTAATAGTTGGTGCACTCCCTGGTTTAGTAGCCGTACAGGCTGGTGCTGCCCATCCACTAGAAGATGAGGAAGACGAAGACGATGATGAAGAAGGGGAAGCTGTTGGAGTTGGTGTGGGGGTAGATGTTGGTGTTGGTGTTTCTGTCGATGCTGTCATCTCTAATGTAGAATTAGTTTCCACCGCTCTAACTTTAAAAAAAGGAAAAAATAATATTAAAGATATTAAATTTATTAAAAAAAATATTTTTTTAGCCATAATTTATAAAACCGTTAATACTACTATCCCGGTAAAACTGCCCGACAATGGGTTAGTATGAATATTTAAATTTAAGTCTAAATCTTGCCAGTAAGCGCCAGTTCCATTCCCAGCCGTGGCTGTCATTATTGTTTTCGCGTCTGAACTTATTCCTGATCCGGTTAAAAGTCCTGAGCCTCCGGCTGTCACTCCGGTTAATGTCCCAAATTCAGCAAAAATACTGGATGGAGTTACGGTTAATCCTGTATAAGGAAACACATCCACTGCCACCGACCATTTATCGCCAATCACATAAGTAGCCGGATCAAAACTTACACTAATTCCATTACTCAAAGACAAAGAACTGGCTGTCGTTACATTAGTTGTCGCCACTCCCAATGGATCAGTCCAGGAAAAAATTGCTACCCCCACACTTCCGCCAGTTGTAATTTCTACTGTAAAAAACCCGCCTCCGGACAATATTCCTGGAACTCCATCATAAATTCCCGTAAAACCCACTGTTGAATTATTTCCTGCTAATTTTTTAACACTGCCGTTGGTAGTTAAATTTGTTGACGTCATTGTTGCTGCCCAGCCGGCACTTCCAGAATCACCCACTTTTATTCCAACTGTATTACCATTATTGCTGTCACCAACAACCGCTGTTGTTGATTGGCCTGCAAATGACACACTCATGCTTGTAAAATTAGCCGTTGCTGCCGTACCATTATCTAAATATGGAGCCGCCAAAATTGTTTTGGTTGAAAAAATAAATAAAAAAAATAAAATTAAAAACATATTTTATAAAAATCTATAAACCACGGTTAACAATATTATTACTGCCAAAATTGATATTATTGCCGGCAGCTCTTTTATATTTCTTTTTGTTGTTTGGATTCCTAAAACTCTTTTTTCTGTATTATTAATTTCTAAATTCAATTCTTTGTTTAATTCTTGATCATCATATTTTACTGTGGCCAAAACTGTAAATTTACCATTTATTGTTTCTTCCCATTTAGTTGGCAAAATAATTGTATCTTTTGGAAAAACTTCTCTTTGGGTTAAATCAATTTTATCTATAATATTTCCAAATTTATCTTTAATTTCAATTTCTCCTTTTGGACTAATTCTTGTGTTGCCTTGGTTAGTTAAAGTTAATTGAAAAACCACTTTTCCATTTTCCATTGTTTTATCAAATGAACTAATTTCCAATTTGCTAATTTTTTCACCCGGGATAGTTATATAAATTCTAGCTCCAAGCCGATTAACCACTTGCACCGATGTATTTTTTTCTGTTCCGGTTGTTTTTTTATTTTGAATTATTATTGCCCCCATATGATCGCCAATTTCAGCATCTTGCGGAACTGTAATTGTAAAATTAACCGTCTTTATTTCCTTTGGCTTTAACAATAATTCAGTTATTGGTAATTTAATCCAGGTGCCAACTCCATTTTTAATCGCATCTTCTGATTGAGGGGCAAAACTCCCATCTTTTGTTGTTACTGCATCCACTGGATAAATTCTTAAATCAACTGATTGGTCAGAATCATTTTTAATATCAACTTTTGATTTTTTTATTTCTCCTTGGTTCAAAGTATAAATAAACCAAGATTTGCTTGCTTCATTTTTTGAATTCCATTCACTCTGATTTGGATAAATTCCCAAACCTCCTGAATTTATAGCATAACTGGTTTTAGCAAATAGTGGAAAAATACCTAAACTAAAAACCATAGTTAAAATTAACCAAACTCTAATTTTCATATATTTCCACTTCTTTTTTTTAAGAAACTGTCAGAGTGACAGTTGATGTATAAGTTCCAACGAATGAATTCGGATGAATTGTTTGGCTTAATCCTAAGTCAATAAAATAATCACCCATACCAGCATTAGTTGGGGCTGTCAAAATCGTCACCGCGTTAGAATTTATTCCTGAGCCTGTTAATAATGTCGCCGATCCGGCTGTCATTCCATTAGTCACCCCGCTCACGGCAAAAATTGTTCCTGGTGTTACTGTTAACCCTTTATTAGAGTTGTAATTATATCTAAAAGCATCAACCGTGATTGACCATTTATCACCAATTACATAAGTGGCCGGGTCAAAAGTTACACTTATTCCATTATTGAGTAAAACTGAGCTAGATGTTGTTATGTTGGTTGTAACATTTCCGGCCGGGTCAGTCCAGGAAAAAATTGCTACTCCCACACTTCCTCCAGTTGTAATTTCAACAGTATAAAATCCGCTGGTGGTAAAAATTGCATCCACCCCAGTATAAACACCTGTAAATCCTACTGTTGCGTTGCTCCCTGCTAATTGTCTGACAGTTCCCTGGGTCACTAAATTTGTCGCTGTCATTGTTGCTGCCCAACCCACTCCTGTTCCTCTTAAATCCGATATTTCTATCCCGGTTGTATTCACCGAATCAGTATCACCAATATTAGTGGTTGTAGTTTGTTGATTACTAGAAACACTTTTACTCTCAAAAGTTGCCGTGCTTGCGGTTGTATTGCTTAAAATCAAGCTTCCACCAGTTATTGTCGCCCCCAAAGTAGTGTCCGCTGCTTCTGCAGTTTTAATTATCTCTCTACCACCCAAAACAATTAAACTTAGCACTATTAAAAAAAATATTATTTTTTTCATAATTTTTATTTATAATTTGGTTCTTACCGCCAATAACTAATGACAGTAAAGCAAATATAAGTTAAAAAATATTAAAAAATTAAACCCAAATTAAAACTGGTTAGATCTGATATTCACTTATAAATTTCATGGCTTCGTTTTGTTCACTTATTGCTTTTTTTGCCGATTCTTCCGGTTCTTTCAATATTGATAAAATCAATTCAGGTTTTGAAATTAATTTATTTTTCAAAATTTCTTTTCTGGCTTTATCTGTATTTTTTAAAATAATCTTAGAGATATCAATTAAAACTTCCTTCCAAAATATTTCCTTATATTTTTTCTTATCAGTTGTTTTAGTTAAAATTTTGGTCGCCACCGGATTAACAAATTCTTTTTTTAAATCATCTTCCCAATCATGAGCATCGTCATTTAATTGTCGGGCAATTAAATAATGTTTAAAAAAACTCCATATATTTTTTACTTCCGGTGAATTTTTATCAAATTCCAGTGAATATAAAATTGCCACCGGTCCCAGTGCGTGCCCCAAAGATTTTTTGGCCAATTGAGAATAATCGCCGTAGTCAGGCAGATTTTTATCATAGCAATTTAAAATTTCCCAATTATTAGCCTCATCAATTTCATCCATCGTTTTATTAAACACCTCTGCAAAATCTGTTTTAGGCAAAATATTATTGTAAATTCTAGTCAATTCTCTTAAACACACATTAGCCATTGATAACATTTCTTTATTTCCTTCACCATCGAAAAAATCATCATAAATAGTATAAGCGATCCAACCATAAAGATTAGCCAGTCCAGTCTGAATAATTATTTTTTTTGGCACTTTATCCCCATTTCTTCCTAAAGATTTCCAAAAAACATAAGGCAGGAGAGTCACTCCTTTTTTGCAATTTTCTTCCGGAATTTTAGATAAAAAATTAGTCCTTTTTTGGGCTGTCTGCAGTATTTCTTGATGAATTTCTTCGCCTGCCATAGCTTCAGCGTCGGCGGGTTGTTTAATTTGACATTTATCATTAGAAATTTGATATTTATTCAATGCTTCCAAACAAAAAGCGGTTGTCAACGCCGGTGAACCAGCATAATAAGTTTTTTTATTTATTGCTGGATCAATACAAAAAGCACCAGTCTTCCATGAGCCATCATTTTTTTGATTATTAATCAAATAATTAATGCTTGGTTTTAAGATTGTTGGCTCAACCCCTAAATTTAATAATGAGCTAATTGCCAAAGCTGTGTTTAATGGATTTCCCCAATTATCTTTCTTTTTCTTGGTTAAAATTATTTTTATTAATTTTTCCGATTTAAACCATCTGGAAATGAAATATGCTACAGGGTAAATCGATGGATAATAAGGTGAATTTAATTTTTCTTTTTCAATCGCCGATTTAATTAGTTTATTTATATTTTCTAATTCAATTTCTTCCAGCGATAAAAAATAACCCACATTACTGTTCACTGCTAAATCCACATCTTTCCAAACTTTGTCTATACTTTCTGTTACCAACCAAGTTTTATATGGTCCGCCTTCCTTTTTTTCCATCGCCGTCAGTAAATTAACAATTTTAGCCATTGCTGATCCGTCAATTAATTTGGAATCATATTTATAAATTCCGATTAAAGCGCAAAAAGTATCATCTAAATCATCAGGGTAGGGCATTGTTTTGTTTTCTGGCGCTCCCCGATTCCAATAATTAAATGACCAAAATTCACTTTTTTGGGATAGTAGAAAATTTGCCAGTCTTTTTTTTATTTCTTCTGTTTTATCAATAGAATCTAAGCAAGCCAGTATTAAAGCTGAGGGAAAAATCGAATTATATTTTTTAGCTTTGCTAAAATTATTTCTATTTAAGCTTGACCAGCTTTTAAAACTGCCATCATTTTGCTGCTCTTTTCTAATAAAATCAATTGCTCGACCAATACTATTTTCCATCGGGCTTATTTTTTATTGGAAATATAACCGTGAATGTTGAACCTTCATTTATTCTGCTTTTCACCTCAATTTTTCCTTCAAATTCTTTTTCTACGATATTTTTACTTATATAAAGTCCTACCCCGGAACCTCTTCTAAAATCTTTGGTTGTAAACAGCGGGTCAAAAATTTTTTCAATTATTTCTTCGCTTATGCCGCAGCCGAAATCTTCAACTGTTAGTATTACATTTTTTTTATCATTATCTAATTTAATGATAATTTTTCTGTTTTCTTTCCTTTTTATTTCATAATATGAATCTAATGCATTTGATATTAAATTGCTTACTAATTGATAAAACCTGATTGAATTACCAAAAGTTTTAATTTCTTTTTTGCCCGCCAGACCAAGTTGTACTTTTAATTCTTTTGTTTTGTATTCAAAATTTTCCATTACATTTTCAATTTCTACCCATGGTTTGTAAATCAGTTTTGATTCTTGCTGCTGAACTTGTTTTCTCACCGACACAATTAATCTTTCCATTTGTTTGGTTCCTCTCATTGCTCTTTTTATTGCTGGTTCAACTTTGTTAAATTCATCTGATAATTTATTTTTTGTTTGATATTCTATGTTGCTCAAATTTAAAGACACCTGGGTTAATGGGTTAGCGATATCATGAAACAATCCCACTGTTAATCGTCCGAAATCTGCAAATTTATATAAGTTAATTATCCGATCCAACTGAATTTTTTTTAATTCTTTTACTCTTTTTTCAACTTCAAGTTCTAAATGATCTCTCTCTTTTTTTAGTTCCAGTTCTGATTTGTTAGCTTTTTGTAGAGCTCTTTCAATTTCCCTATTTGATAAACACGAAATAACCGCCATTGTCACGAAAGATAAAGTTGCCACCAATGCCGACCCGATCATTGGTGTTTCATCCCATGAAACATAATGAATAACCCCATTAATTTGAAGTAAAGTCACTGTAATCAAAACTAATCCATGTATTATTACCAGTATTACCGAAAAAACAGAGCCAAGCAAAATCCCACCTATAACTATTGTCAGAGACAACAATAGCCAACTTTCAGGAATCATCGTCCCATAATGCCAAAGCAGATAATAGGCCACCAATGATAATGAACTAACAATTAAAACAGCCGGCCAATATAAATATCCCTTAATCGTCAATACAAATAAAATCCATAAAAATAACAAAAACACACACGGCAAAAAACTATCAATCGGATCATACCTTCTGGCATTAAACGTATTTACCAACACCGATACGAAAGCCAGTAGAATCACCCACAGCAAAATCGCTCTCAGCAAATAAATCCGCCCCTTAAAAAAAGTTTTTTTAGATAATTTCTCTACAATCAAGTTTCCCACGGAGCCATTGATGTCATTGCAGTTAACAAAAACACACTCAAGATTGAAGCACTTCGTGCTCTTTTGTCAGTTAAAATTTTTTTCATTAATTCTTTCATATTTTTTCT